>MDTD01109170.1_pt1 | contig 24477 bp, 23 predicted proteins | sample 811221 | NCBI WGS metagenome assembly MDTD01 (sample SAMN05326646, study PRJNA326480) | marine metagenome | isolation source: seawater | place: Pacific Ocean: South West | collected 2011 | reverse complement strand
TGATTTCCCGGATGAATTCCCCCCTTTCCTTATCGATTGCGGCATTACTAGCATCTCGGTAACACCGGATACTGCAGTCGCTGTGAGGGCAACGGTAGCTGAAGCTGAAAGAAAATCTTAGTGTTGCTCACAAAAAATATGGCTTTTTCTTGGCAACTCTGTCAATCGGCGTTCGGGCGCCCCAGCGTTCGCAAGATATTTCTTTGGAATAATTATATAATAGGTTATTCTGTACAAGGATGGGACAGAGAAATGGAGAATGAACACCAGTCTTTTGACCCGATAGAATATGTGGATGCAGTTTACCCAGATTTGCCAATGATGGGTGCGGCTAGAGCAAGAAAGTTTGAGCAGCTGATAGTCGACTATGATTTGAAAGACACACTCGAACTAGGATTCTACAAGGGAAAGAGCAGTGCATATATTGGATCAATATTGAAATCCCTAGGAAGGGGACATCACACGGCTATTGATATGCACTACGCCGAACCGCACGAACCAAACATCGAGGAGGTGATGACTAAGCTAGAATTAACCGATTATGTTACTTGGTACTACGAGCAACAGTCCTACCTGTGGCGTCTGATGAGGTTCTTGGAAAAACCGGAAGATAATTTGTTTGATTTCTGCTATTTAGATGGTGGTCACGTTTGGGATATAACTGGATTTGGTTTTATGTTGGTGGACCGACTACTAAGGCCAGGAGGGGTAATTGTTTTCGACGATCTCGATTGGACAATAGAGGTCGGTATCCCCGAAGCCCGTTGGCCAAAATATCCGGACATTGATTTCCGAGACAGATTTATGAGAACTAAGCAAGTTAAGAAGGTCTTCGAACTCCTTGCAATGTCCGATCAAAACTATGAATGTGAGATTTGGAACGATGATTGGGGAATTGCACGTAAGAAAGAGAATTCTTAGATTTTCTAAAACAAAAAAAGCCCATATAAATAAATTCCATCGACCATCAATCATCCCATCTATCCAGAGTCAATATTATAGAATTGTGCTTCTAGTGATGCTTCTATGAGTCTGGAAGAGATAACCCGGAATTACCTCCAGGCATTCCAGAATCGCGATATTGAAACATTATCGAAATTCTTTTCCGAGACAGTCGAACTAAGGGACTGGGAGTTATATGCCGAGGGAAAAAAAAATGTTATCAAAGCAAATCAGGGAATTTTTGATGCCTTCTCAGTCATTACTGTCGAGATAACAAACATCATCAGTAAGAAAAATCAAGTAGCAGTAGAATTCAGGCTTATTCTTTCTGAGGATGGGTCAGAGGTTTCCATATTGGTCACGGATATCATCGAATTCGATGAAAGATTCCAAATCTCAAGATTACGCGCCTACCGGGGCAACTAACTCCAATGACTAGTAATGACTTTCCAGTTCTTACATACTAATTTCCTTGGTACAATCTCAATCTTATTAATTACTCCTGTCAATGCAATACACAATTACCCTTCACAAAATTTTTGATAGGTAACTTTTCCATAATGGAAGCCATCCCGAATATGTGACTCGAGGTTCAGAGGATATGGTTATTAGTCCAGACGGTCGTTATTCTTGGAACGGTAAAAGATGGAAAAATTCCCCTAAGGGAACTATTCAGAAATTCGTCTGGGACGGCAAAAAATGGGGGCGAGTACCACCCGAAGATGGGGGTACAGTTTTCAGTCCCGATGGCCAAATGATGTGGACAGGAAAAGTGTGGATCCCAGCCCCCCCAGATGGAAATCAAGAACTCGAAGAAGAAACTACTCAAAATCAACTTAAGTCTATCAATCCTCTAATGGAAAATTTTGGAAATCATGATAAGGAGTTCATCAGACTTTCTCGCAATGAGTCTTCCTTATCTCTGGTAGCAATAATCTTCACTTTCATAATCACATCTTCATTATTTAACTCACAAATAGTTCAACCAATGCTATTCGATGCGAGTCTGATTAATCAAGGAAGACATTCGATAACTTTTGATGCATGGAATACAATTTCTGAAGACGATGGGATTTCAATCGTAGCCATTGGTTCTTCAATGATTCATTATTCAATTGACGGCATTTGTATTGAGGAAGAAATCTCATCGGATGAGAATTTATTCGTTTACAACCTAGGTGCCCCGGGATCAATGCCATACATGGAAATGATTCAAACCGAGGCAGCAATTAGTGCAAATCCCGAACTAATTCTCCTAGAAGTGGGGCCAAACAGCCTATGGGACGTAGAAGAATATGATTTGAGCGAATTTTTCGAATTAAAATTGACAATCTATTCTTTAACCATGGAGCTCGGTTACGGTGGAGAATGGGAGGAAATTCTTCGTGAATCCGAGAAAAATATGTTAGATTATGGAATAAATCAACTTTCTTCAGAATCTAAATTTGCAAATGATGCGGTCGAAGAGTTACTGACAAGGATTCTGCTGAATGAAACATCTGCACCCTCCCCTACGAGTTATGCCTCAGTCCCTCATCCAAATAGTAATGGTTGGCAAGACTACCTAAGAACCCCGAAGTGGTTATTTAGTAAGTTGGAGTTAATGGACGAAAAAGAAAGATCTGATTGGGAAAACGTTACTGTTGTTAATAAAATAAAATACGGGGTCAACAATCCACTGCATAACGGAACGTTGAATCACGCTGCACTAGAATACATGGTTTCCAGGTTCTCTGAATCAGGCATTGAGGTTGTTTTAGTTAGCCCCCCCCTTCACCCCCTCTTGATCGCAGAGTTAGAGGAAGGGCAGTATGATGGACATAATACAACACTCTCTCGATTATCAGAATATGATGGGGTCAGTATCATGAATCTAATCTGGGAGGACTTCTGGTCGGATGACGATTTTTATGATCATAACCACTTAGATAGAGATGGAAGAAAGACTTTCTGTCAGGAAGTTGGACCTAGAATATCTGATATTTTGGAGGATTGAATCTGAATTTCACGACTCCTGGTTACTACTACTGGTTCCTGCCTCTAGTCATGGCTCTATACTTCTTCGCCCTGAGGGGCAAGAGGGACCAGCGGATCGTATTACTGGTGGCGATGAGCTATCTATTCTTCTGGATGGCATCTGGGTGGCACTTCCTACTGCTGGCGGTTTCGACTTGCACAGACTGGTTCGCAGGCAGGAGAATTTCCGATTCCGATGAACAAACGATACGGAAGCGGTGGCTAGGTGGGAGTCTCATCATAAATTTGGGAATCTTGGCCACTTTCAAATATCTTAATTTCATAATCGAGTCCCTGAACTTGATTTCTCTTCGACTCCCTTCATCCCCTGAAATCGACACCTTCAGCCTCATACTCCCAGTGGGGATTTCATTCTACACCTTCCAAACCATGTCCTACACAATCGACATCTACAGGGGGAAGAGCAAGCCATACGAAAGATTTCATGACTTCGCCTGCTATGCATCCTTCTTCCCTCAACTTGTTGCGGGTCCGATCGTCAGGTCTCACGAGTTCCTCAATCAGATAGAGAACCCAAAGGAGTTCTCACTTAGCAGAGCGAGGCTGGGTGCGACTCTGATTTTCTATGGGCTGTTCAAGAAGATGGTCATAGCAGATAACTTGGCACTGCACGTCAACTCCATTTTCTCAGAGGGCGCGGCTCTAGATAACACTGCCTTGGTCTGGTGGGGGGCGCTATGCTTCGGTATTCAGATATACTGCGATTTCTCTGGTTACACTGACATTGCTCTTGGCTCCGCCCATATCCTGGGAATAGAGCTACCTGAGAACTTCAGGACCCCATACGCAGCGACCTCTCCCAGGGACTTCTGGAGGAGGTGGCACATCTCCCTCTCCACGTGGCTCCGTGACTATCTCTACATCCCCCTTGGAGGTAGTAGGCATGGTTCCCGGGCAATGGTGATAGCACTTATGGCAACAATGCTACTTGGAGGTCTCTGGCACGGCGCATCTTGGAACTTTGTGCTCTGGGGCTTCCTCCATGGTCTACTACTCCTCGCAAATCGTGCCCTATCCTCGAGTAACACTATCGCATCCTTCTTCAACAGATTTCCTCGGACAATGACTACCGCCTCTTGGTTGTGCACCCAATACTTCGTTTTCTTGACTTGGCTGGTTTTCAGGATAGAGGATACTAGCATGCTGGCTAGAAGCATGAAATCTTTCGTTGGTTGGGATAGCCACTGGGATATCGATGAATTAGTAGGGGCTCTTCCATTCATCAAGATAACCACTGGAGTAATGGTGGCTGGTTTTGCTATTTTTCACCTATCTAGCGGCTATGTAGGCGGAGGAAAGTACTGGCTAGCAAGAAGGCAACCTCTTGTTTGGGGGATTATTTGCGGAATTATGACATTCCTCTGCATAGTTATGAGGCCTTCTGAAACTATCGACTTCATCTATTTCAGATTCTAGCTAACCTGTCAATTAGCCATTCATAAAGTTCTGATGAAGTATCTTCTCTTCGCAAACCATGATCAATCTGAGACTTTAGCCACGACATCGGATCTCCGCTGTCATACATTCTCATCTGTTCAAGATTTACCGCATTAATGCCAACATTTTCAATCAGATAATTTAGTACGTAAATCGACTGCATCTCTCCGAATTCCGAAAGTGGGAATTTCTCTAAGATAGATGAAGTATTCTCTGGAAATATATACCTCCCGCAAAGAACCATATCACTCTTCGCATCATCAGGTGATGGCTTCTCTGTGATACTGGAGACCATACGATCGAGGACCTCCACTACGCCGTAATTACTAACCTCATCCTTCTCAACTCGACACACTCCTACGCAAGGTAAACCATTATTTTGGTGTGCAATAACAAGTTTTCTGGAAGCGTTGGATGCATAATCTGGTCCCGATTTACTCGGTGCAAAATTGTCCTCCATGACAAGCATGTCTCCCAAGAGGACAAGGAAAGGGCCATTTACATGATCATTGGTCACAGAAATAGCATCTGCAACCCCTCCTGCCGCAACCTGGATATGGGGAATGACCTCAATTCCTTTAGTACCGAGTCTCAGAGAATCTCTAGGTAAATCAGATCTGACTCCATCGAAATTAATTGGTTCGCCTCCTAGGAATCCATCAAGAATTTCCCTTTTCCTCTCTGATAGAACTAGATGGACTCTGGTTACGCCAGCTTTTTCTGCTTCCCATACAAGATGGTTCAATATCGGCGTATCAATGAGTGGCAATGCTTCTTTCGGCGAGTATAGGCTTGCAGGTAGCATCCTAGTTCCTAAACCACCAGCAAGAATTACCGCGTCTCGTACCATGCCGTGCTCTGCCATGATGTGTTAGTATTCAAGCAAACGGAATAAAATAATTCAATCATTCATCATCTATTACAATGAAAAGCCCACCTCATTACGGGACATTATGTACAAGGTCACTATTGTTGTACCAGTAAAGGATGAAGAGGTCGGTCTGAAGTACTTAATTGGTGATTTCGAAAACTCGTTAATCAAAGAAGAATATGAAGTAACGCTAATTTTTGTAATTGATGAGAGGACAAGTGACGACTCGCGTCTTTTTGCAACCAGACTCTCCAATCATATTATTGATCAGTGTGGATCACATGGGAAGGGAGATGCAATAAAAAGAGCAATTAGTTATTTAGAAAATTTTGAAACACATTTTGTCATATTCTTGGATGCGGACGGCTCTTACTCTTTCAATGCAGTGAAACATGTAGTTAATTCTCTAATTCAAGGAGCGGATGTTGTCTCTGGATCACGTTTTCTAAGCTCATCAGGAAGGCCGAAAGGGATGAGTTTGATGCACACTTTTGGAAATCACCTTTTATCTAAGATTGCTAGTTTAAAGAACCGTAGGAAAATTTCAGATCTTTGCACTGGTCTTTGGGGATTCAAATATGAACCAATTATGTCCATGGACATTAAATCCAGTGGATTTGATTTGGAGGCGGAGTTGGCCGGCTTGGCAAGAAAGAGAAATCTAAGGCATGTCGAGGTACCTGTAGAATGGAGTCAGAGAAAGGGAGGGAGCAGTAAACTAAGATCAATCCGTGATGGTGCAATAATACTTAGGAGAATAATTAGTACCTAAGCTATACCCAACCAGAAACCGTTTGATTCGGCCTAATCATCGTACCTGGACATATAATTGCTCCTGGATTAGAAACTACATTGCACCCAATTCGACTACCGTCACCAACTAAAGCCCCAAGCTTCTTCATGCCACTATCAATGCGTATACCTTCCAGTATCAATGGAATATTCCCTCTATCATTTCTGACGTTGGATAGTTTTGCCCCTGCTCCAAGGTTGACATTATATCCTAAAATAGAATCTCCAACATAGTTGAAGTGTGGTGCCTTAGCGTTCGGCAATAATATCGAGTTCTTAATTTCCGTAGAATGGCCTACCAAAGCACCACTACAAATCCAAGAACCCTTTCTGAGGTATGCCGAATGGCGAATTTCAGAATCTTCCCCTACAAAACAAGGTCCTTCAAACACCACTCCCTCTCCAATCTTCGCCGTTGGATGTATGAAAACCCCGTCCATTTCTCCAGAAAGGCTGTAAATCTGCGACTGCAAGCCACCCTCTTCTGTTGTCAGGATTTCCCATGGATTAAGGAATCCGTCCCAATCTGGAACAACCGATGAAGAATCATTAGAAAACCCGGGAAACAATCGCAACAGTAACTCCATAGCCATTCCCTTTGAGATTAACAAATAACTGTTTTCTGATAATTTACTTATAACATCATTTACTCGTAATACGGCCAATTCTGGGTAGGGATATCGAATTGGGTCGTTTTCAAATACTCCCTCCATTGCCCGTTTACTAATGTGCGGCATTTTTGGTTGCATATCGAATGATGCTGCCAGCATAGTTCTCGAAGGACTCCGAAAATTAGAGTATCGGGGGTATGACTCAGCAGGATTGGCGGCTATTTTTTCAGATGAAAATACATTTATAGAAACAGAAAGAACTACCGGTTATGTCTCCGACTTGGTCTCTAAGGCAAATGGCCGATTCAGAGATGCTATAATTTCCATTGGACATACTAGATGGGCCACCCATGGCGGTGTCACCGATGAAAATGCACATCCCCACTCAAGCAACGATGGAAATATTACTATCGCTCATAATGGCATCATTGAAAACGCCTCTGAACTACTTTCAAGAGTCAAAAACCTTGGTTATGAAATCAAATCAGAGACAGATTCCGAGGTCATCGTCCATTTATTCGATCATGAGTTAAGGACTCAACCACCAACAAAAACCCCACTTGACGCGTTTCGTAGGACTATCGAGATGCTAGAGGGATCTTGGGCCTTAGCTGTGATGATTGCGGGAGTGGATGGTATCCTAGTCGCTAGAAACGGAGCGCCATTAATAGTTGGCCGGGGAATTGGGAAGATTTGCGTTTCATCGGATATACAACCATTCTATGGGACATGCTCAGAAATCGCATTCCTCAATGACGGCGATATCCTCATGCTAACTAGCGAAGGAGCGATTTGGACGGACCACAGTCAATTAGTTTTTGAGACATTAGAGGGGACATATGTCGAGGAAGACCGCGGAAATTTCCCACACCTAATGTTGAAGGAAATTCACGATCAGCCAATTTCGATGTCAAATGTACTTGGAGGGCGAATTTCAGCAGATGGATTGAATGCACAGCTGGGTGGCATGAGTTTAGATCCAGCTCAAATAAGGAAATTAGACAGAATTAATATCGTAGCCTGTGGATCCGCATTTTATGCTTCTTTGATTGGTACTGATTATCTCAGAAAGTACACGAATCTGACCGTCGAAGCATTCAGAGCTAGTGAATTTCCAGCAAGTAGAGTATGCAGCAAAAAAACTCTCACCATAGGTGTCAGTCAGTCAGGAGAGACGAAAGACACCTTAGACGCCCTTATTGAAGCAAGAAGGTATGGAAGTCACATTTCCTCATTTTGTAACATAATAGGGTCAACAATGGCACGTCTAACTGGAAACGGTGCTTACCTGTATGCAGGCCCGGAGTTTGCAGTGGCTTCGACTAAGGCATTCACAAATATGGTGGCTGTTTTCGCTCTATTTGCAATTACAGTCTCTGAAATAAATCCTGCAGAGAAAAAGGAGTTAGTTTCAGAACTAAGGCGTTTACCAAATAAGATATCCACTCAACTACTTGATGACGATGGCTCTATCGGCAGAGCAGTAGATTTTCTCTCTTCCTCGAACTCAGCGATTTTTATAGGAAGAGGGCTCTCTTCTCATCTAACCGAAGAAGGTGCTCTGAAGATGATGGAGGTGGCATATCTCCCCTGTCTCTCATATCCTGGTGGAGAACTGAAGCACGGACCAATTGCACTAATTGAGGATGGTACGCCAGTTGTCGCCATTGCTCCCAGTGACTCGACTGCAACTTTGATGGAATCAAGTATCAGGGAGTGCAAGTCTAGGGGTGCAAATGTAATCCTCATTACAGATATTGAGGGGCCGATTTGTAGTTTTGCTGATATTGTAATTCCAGTTTCACAGACACATCCTGATTTAACCCCTATCTTGAATTCAATACCTCTACAGATTTTGGCATACAAGTTGGGAGTTGCCAAAGGTGCTAATGTAGATAGGCCGAGAAACCTTGCTAAATCCGTCACAGTAGTGTAACATTATATCCCCCAACTACTGCCTAAGCACATGAAGAAGGCTCTAATTACCGGCATAACCGGACAAGATGGCTCATATTTGGCAGAATTTCTTCTTGAAAAGGGATATGAAGTACACGGAATTAAGAGACGATCTTCTTCATTCAATACCTCACGAATTGATCACATATACCAAGACCCACACATAGATGGCAGAAAACTTATCCTTCACTATGGAGACTTGACAGACTCATCCAACATCACAGGCATTATGAACCAGATTAAACCAGATGAAATCTATAATTTGGCAGCCCAAAGCCATGTCGCTGTGAGCTTTCTTACACCTGAATACACCGCAGATGTCGGTGCTTTAGGGACGTTGCGAATTCTTGAAGCAATCCGATTACTAGGTCTGGAAGAAAAAACCAGATTCTATCAAGCATCTACTTCCGAACTGTACGGTCTTGTTCAAGAAACGCCCCAAACCGAACAAACTCCATTCTACCCACGTAGTCCTTACGCCGTTTCAAAACTATTTTCGTACTGGATGGTTATAAATTACCGTGAAGCATACAATATATTCGCTTGCAATGGGATACTATTCAATCACGAATCTCCAAGAAGAGGGGAGACTTTTGTAACACGCAAGATCACACGGGCACTATCGAACATCTCATTGGGGATAGAGGACTGCCTATACTTAGGGAACTTGGACGCAAAAAGAGATTGGGGGCATGCGAAGGACTACGTTCGAATGCAGTGGTTGATGCTTCAACAAAAGGATCCAGAGGATTATGTTATAGCAACTGGGAAACATCATACTGTAAGAGAATTTATACAACTTGCCGCCAATGAATTAGGAATTGAACTCGAATTCAGCGGCCAGGGAGTAGAAGAGGTCGGCACCGTTTCAAATATTTTGCAAGATTCCCCTGCATCATTAGAGATTGGAGAAACGATTATCCGTGTAGATCCTAGGTATTTTAGACCAACAGAAGTAGAAGATCTGTTGGGCGACCCTTCCAAAGCGATGGAAAATCTAGGCTGGTCTCCCGAAATTTCAATTCAAGAGTTGTGCTCGGAAATGGTCAGAAACGACCTAAAGCTAGCAAAGAAATCTAAACTTTTATTGAAACACGGACATGATGTTGATATTTCACGGTGAGGTCAATTGGGCGTTGTTAATAAGAAAATATTTGTCGCTGGCCATAATGGAATGGTCGGCTCTGCCATAATCAGAAAACTAAACTCAATCGGAAATTGCAATATTATAACCGCGGAAAGAAAAGATTTAGATCTTACAAATCAGCTTTCTGTTAATACATTCTTCAAAGAAAACCCAATTGATGTGGTGATTTTGGCCGCTGCGAAGGTTGGAGGAATCCATGCAAACAACACTAAGCCTGCTGACTTTATTTATGAAAATTTGATGATAGAAGCTAACATTATTTTCGCGTCGTATCAAAATAGAATCAATGACGTTCTTTTCCTGGGCTCATCGTGCATATACCCAAAGAATACTCAACAACCAATGTCCGAGGAATCCCTTCTTTCTGGATTCCTAGAGCCAACAAATGAGCCATATGCTATTGCAAAAATCGCTGGAATAAAGCTGTGTGAGAGTTTCAATCGACAATTTTCTACAAACTATAGGTCTCTAATGCCAACCAATCTGTATGGTCCAAATGATAATTTTCACCCGATGGATTCTCACGTAGTCCCGGCTCTAATTGGGAAATTTCACAATGCAACTAAAAAAGGCGAGAAAGAAGTGATTGTCTGGGGGTCAGGAAGGCCCAGAAGGGAATTTTTGCACGTTGACGACCTTGCCTCTGCATCCATCTTCTTTCTCAGCCTTTCAGATTTAGAAATCGCAAATCATACAACACCGATGAACTCACACGTAAATGTGGGAACTGGCAAAGATTACTCAATTTCTGAGTTGGCGGAGATTATCGCTAATTCCACTGGATTTGAAGGTAACATTATTTTCGATACAGAAATGCCAGATGGTACCCTCAGAAAACTTCTAGACGTTACAAAAATGAAAGATCTGGGTTGGTCTTACTCAATACCTCTGGATGAAGGGATCGATGAAACTTATTCTTGGTTTAAGCAAAATATTAGCAAATTGAGGGGATTCAATTGAATAAGGATGGTTATCTTGACGATCAAACCTTCAAAATAGTCGTGGAAAACGCGCCACTTGTTTCTATAGATCTCGTCATAGTCAATACATCCGACGAATTCCTCTTTGGAAAGAGAAGTAACAGACCAGCCAAGGATTCACTGTTTTTCCCAGGAGGACGTATTCAAAAGGGGGAGAAAATAAAAACAGCCATAGAGAGGATAATGTATGATGAATTAGGTAGTAAGTCTGTGGACAACCCAGTCTTTATTGGCTATTCTGAGCATCATTACAGGGACGGCATATTTCACGATAATGATGGATTTATTGAAACTCACTACATATCACTGGGATTTCTAATAAAAAATCACGACTGTAGGACAATCCAGAATTCTTCCACCCAACACTCTGAAATATTGTGGATGAAAAAACCCGATGCCCTTCTTCATACTGAGGTTCATGAATACTGTAAAGACTATCTAAATACCGTGATTTAACTTTGAGCGGGATTTTTGTCTTTACACCCCCCTAAACAATTTATACTCCTTACTTTTCCAATAAACTATGGCGAGCAAGGCAACACCAAAGTCAAAAACCCAATACCTAACTGTTGGAGCAGAGACTACAGGACGTTTAGACAGTAGAGTGAATCTTAAACTGAGTGAGGGTTGGAAAGTTAACGGACCCCTGATTGTTGTTGGAGCCGCTCCAGGGCAATACTTCTACCAGACAATGATTATGGGCAGATAATAAATTCCCTCTCTTTGTGGTAATTTAATTGGAAGGAATTAGATAATGAAATGGACTTTCGGAATTATCACTTCTGGAAATTCTCATCAGAGCATCTTCAATATCCATAGATCTATCCTAATGCAAGGCATAGATGATGATTACGAAATAATTGTTGTCGGCGGCCAGCCAATTGATATTGAAGGGGTATCTCACTTTGAGTTCGATGAATCAATTAAGCCAGGATGGATAACAAAAAAGAAGAACATCATTGCTCAGAATGCGAGTTTTGAGAATATCTGTATGCTTCATGATTATGTTTACTTATTGGAGGGTTGGTATGAAAATTTCTGTGAGTTTGGAAGTAACTGGGATGTTTGTATGAACTCAATCGTGAACATGGATGGACAGAGGTTCAGAGATTGGGTCACTGGAACTAGATTTTGCCAGGAAAAAGATATCGTTTTCCTAGATTATGATGATCATAGCAGAACCAGTCAGATGTATGTATCGGGGACTTATTTTTGTGTAAAGAGAGATTTTCTTATAGAAAATCCAATCGATGAAGAATTAGCATGGGGCCAAGGTGAGGATGTGGAATGGTCAGAGAGAATTCTGCATCTAGGCAATTGTAATTACAAATGTAATCCAAACTCCAAGGTCTCTCTGATGAAATTGAAGCCAAATATACATTGGTACAAGCCATTGAACAAGAGAGCAAGAGAAAAATGGGGAAGGGAAAATGGAATTATTAGTGAGGACTATACGGGGAAGAATATGAGACAACTCAAAGATATATTGAGATTCAGGGGGTTACCAGTCAGTGGAAGGAAAAGTGAATTGATATCCAGACTACAGAGTTAGCAGGAGAAATATAAATGGATAAACTAGTAATTTTTGATTTAGATGGCGTTTTGATAAATAGTAGGGAGATGCATTTTCATGCATTAAATTCGGCCCTTTCCATTGTTGGAAAAGAATTTGAAATTGGTTGGGAAGAGCACTTGAGCACATATGATGGCTTACCAACAACAAGAAAACTTGAGATGTTAGCTGAAAATAAGAGCCTCCCTAGGTCTTCTTTCCAATCAGTTTGGGAGAATAAACAGAAAGCTACCATTGAAATGTTCAATAAACTGGATAAAGACCAAGAACTGATAGGTTTTTTTGAGACTTTATCCAAGCTTGGGATAAGAATAGCAGTAGCTAGCAACAGTATTAGGAATACCGTTAAGATAATCCTTCTCAGGTTGGGGCTTCTGGAGTTTGTTGATTTCTTTGCAAGCAATGAAGATGTTTCCCTCAAGAAACCACATCCTGAGATGTACTGGAAATGTATGGTTGCCTGTAACACAATTCCACGATTGACCGTAATTATTGAAGATAGCCACATCGGTAGGAGGGGTGCGATTGATTCTGGGGCTCATCTAGTTGCAGTTGAGAATAGGGACGATTTAGGAAAACAAAAAGTTGAGAGAACCATCGCAATTCTAGATTCCCAGTCCAATGAGTCTGATGTACCATGGAGATCCGAGAAAATGAATGTTCTGATCCCTATGGCCGGGGCAGGAAGTAGATTCTCAAAGGCAGGATATACGTTCCCAAAGCCACTGATAGAAGTCAGAGGTAAACCAATGATTCAGGTTGTGGTGGAGAATTTGAATATAGAGGCCAACTACATATTTATAGTTCAGAAAGAACACTATGACCGGTACTCTTTGCAAATGCTTTTGAATCTAATATCTGATAATTGCACGATAGTCCAAGTCGATGAACTAACTGAAGGAGCTGCTTGTACGACATTACTTGCTAAGGAATACATAGACAATGACGCCCCTTTGTTGATTGCAAACAGTGATCAGTTTATTGACTGGAATAGCAACGAGTGCCTGTATGCATTTAGCGCGGATGGGATAGATGGGGGAATATTGACTTTCAAATCAACACATCCAAAGTGGAGCTATGCGAAATTGGATTCAGATGGTTTTGTTACTGAGGTTGCCGAGAAAAGGCCAATTAGTGATAATGCTACGGTGGGAATTTACTATTGGAAGAGAGGTTCTGATTATGTCAATTATGCCGAAGAAATGATTTCTAATGACATAAGGGTAAACAATGAATTCTACGTTTGTCCGGTCTACAACCAGGCAATTGAAGATGGTAAGAAAATTAGGATTAAGCATGTAGATGGGATGTGGGGCCTCGGAACTCCAGAAGACTTGAATTATTTCCTCGACAGAAAATAAAAAATATGCTGGTTATTTTATGAAAATTATATCCCATAGAGGAAATTTGGAAGGGCCGGAACCAGATTTTGAAAACAATCCAGAAAGAATAGATTTCTGTATTTCCCGAGGGTTCGACGTAGAAATAGATCTTTGGGTAGATGAAAAATCAGGGAAGATCCTCCTAGGACATGATTACGGTGACACAGAGGTAGACATAGAATGGCTCTCAGATAGAAGTAATAAATTATGGATTCATTGCAAAAACTACTCCGCACTTTTTCTCCTATCTAACAATCATGAAGAATTCAATTTCTTTTGGCATGACAGAGATGATTATACTCTGACTAGCAGGGGTTATATTTGGGCCTATCCTGGAAAGGATATTGGACCAAATTGTATTATTGTTATGCCGGAATGGGATAATGAAATTGCTGATGGATTTATTCACCCATCATGCTTAGGGATTTGTACAGACTATCCAGAGAAAATATCGGAGATGAAGGATTGAGTAGCCAAAACCATCAGAAATTCTCCCTATCAGAAATGGTTAGAGGTTGGTTCATTGGTGATTTTGACCCTTCAGTAATTAGGACTCCAGATTTCGAAGTTGCTGTTCAGAATTTTTCAGCTGGAGAAAAGGAAACTAAACATGTTCACAAGATCGCCACTGAAGTTACCGTCATCGTATCAGGAGAATGTACGATGAATGAGGTGGATTACTCTTCAGGCGATATCGTCCTAATTTCACCTGGCAGTCCGAATCAATTCTCAGCCATTACAGATGTAGTAACCGTAGTGGTGAAAATTCCGAGTTTAGCTGGTGACAAGTATCTACTTTAGACCATCACATTCAATAGAAGTTCTGATTAATATCCCACGAATCCAAAAAAATATGGGAGCGCAAAAATATGTGGTCTGCAAGGGATATTACGGTCTAGGAGGAAATATCGCCGTCCTTCTCTGTGCAAAAAGAGTATCCGAAATTTTGGACAGAAAATTATTGGTAGACTGGCGTGAAAATCGGAATTATGGACTATCTGACTCTGATATTTTCCAAGACCTTTTTTCGTCAGATGAAATCCTTTCTTTCGACCCTTCTTTTGGAGAGGGATCAGTATGGCCAGAGTATTGGAAACCGTTCATAGGTAGGACGCAACCTTATTCTAGCGATTTCCCTCTCACCACAGTGAGGTCGTCCGATATCGAAGAAATACCTCGCGATGAATTGAATAAATTCGATCTAATTGTCATTACTCGGGATGACAAATATTGGCATAGTCACGAATATTTGGAGGAATTCTCTCAAATTTCCAGATGTTTATCGCCAAATTCTGAAATTTTGAAGACTATAGATAATTTCGAGAAAGAGAATTTCTCTGATCATACAGTTGGAATACATTTCCGTCATGGAAACGGAGAAAAAACCGTTGTTCCACCCGATATTAACTGGTTTTTCGAGAAAATTGAATCTATTTATGGCTCCAAAAAGGATTTCCGAGTCTTCCTTTGCACTGATTGCTCTGCTGTGGTTTCCCGGTTTGAAGAGAAATATCCAGGATTAGTTATCCATACTGAAAAGTTCTATCCTCCACTAGGATCAGGCGGTATGCATTATGCAAAAGGAGATGAGGCAAAGATGAGTAGTGCGATAGAAGCCATAATCGACATTTGGCTGCTTTCTCGTTGTTCTCGTCTAATCGGTTCCAAGAGTTTTTTCTCTAGGCTAGCAGTAATTCTGGGACAATCTAGAAATCTAATCGAACACTTCATCTGGAATCCCATTCACAGGAGCCATAAACCACTTGAAGGACATATCGAAATCAGTGAGGATGATGAAATCCTCCGTCTCTTTTCTAGTAATTTGATTCCAATAGATGGCATTTATTTCACTGAGAGCGGGGACGAGAAAGAACTCTATTACTTGTTTACAAAAATCGCCACATTCAGCGATAGAAATCCTTTGGATATCGAGATAGTTCGTTCAGGATTACTCAGGAATCGTCTATACTAGTATTTTCTATTAGCTCAGAGTAAATCTCTCCAAATTTTATTTTCGCCCTTTCAATTGAGTATTTTTCAGCCAATTTACTCAATTCTTCGTTCAATAAAACATATTGTTCCGACCCAGAAATTTCAATAATCCTCCTTGCCCAATCACCCGGTCTTTCAAGAGGGACTACCAATTTCTCAATTCCAATTGTTTGGGAACTAGCAGGAGAAACTATACATGGTATACGGTTAACAATGCATTCAATAACAACCATTGATGAACCTTCGTATTCACTTGGAACGAGTACGAAATCAACCTCTTTGAGTATGGCTCTTTTATCATTCTCACTAATCCAACCAAGAGCTTTGACTGAGTCTTGTAATTTGAAAGATTTAGGAATTCTTGAAATCCCAGTCATCGTTAAAGTAGATTTTTTTCCCATTTCTTCCAACGAGGTAATAATTTCCAGTGCAAAATTATGCCCCTTAATCCTTGAATTCCTTGCCGCCAATAATAGACTGATATTTTCTTTGCACTCTTTATTCTCCCTTTTTACTGTCCTTTTTGATGAATTCAGGACAACTTGGGCATCATCAGGAATCCATGTTTTCAACCTCTCAATCCATCTTTCCTCAAGTAATACTACTTTGATACCATTTCTATTTAGAGTTCTTGAAACTGATTTCCCTGCAACTCCTTTACAGAAAACATCAAACATCCCTGAATGGATATGAACTACCACAGGTATTCCATTTTTGTGACACATTTCAATAAATATTTTTTTTCTCCACCAACTTAACGAGTGGGTAACATGTATGTGAGCAATGTCAATTTCGTTACATCGAATTAGATTAATTAACTTCTTTCTCGCCTTTAGGAATTCTCTAAACTTGGCAATTAAACCCGAATCCGAGTGCGTGGAAATCTCATTCGATGACCATCCATCTGGAGGGTTTTCAACCAGTATCGAAATTACTGAGGACATCCCACCCTTACTTTCCGAAGGCCCCAAATGGACCACCTTTTTCTCCGACAAACTCTATACCAACTCGCGCCTTCTTCTGAGTGCTGATTATTGTGGCATCATTAGGTGTTTTTTGGTTTTCAGGTGTTATTCTGTTTTTTCTTTCCGTGTTTCCACCTTGGTTACATTATTCAAGAATGAGAAAAATTGACAATCCTCATTACGATAGGAAGTCTCCAAAATATGAACTCTCATTAACAATCTTCTTACCAATGAAAAATGAAGGAAAAAATGTAGTCAGGAAAATCAATGAAGTACTATCAATGGATCGTCCGACTTCGGACTTAAGATTGCTAATAGTAGATTCCGGTTCCAATGACGGTACTGCTGATTTGGCAAAGCAACATCTTGAGAAAATCGATGATGAAATTTCTTGGCGAGTAATTTCTCTCAGTCGCTCAGGAAAGTCAGTAGCGGTCAATCACGCTTTAGAAATAATTGAAACTGACATTATGATAATGATGGATGCCGACGCTTTTTCTCCGAGTGACTCTCTCGTTAAGTTATACAATCATTTCTCAGATAAACAAATTGGCGCAGTCTGTGGTAAATTTTCTCCACCATCTAGTATTCTTGGAGGAGAATATAGAAAGAGATTCAATACAATTAGGACGGGGGAGTCCGTAATCTGGGCTACACCAATCCTTGAAGGATCGATTTGCGCTTTTCGTATTTCTTCGATAGGCGATAACAGGATCAATGACGAAATCAATGCAGACGACTCGCAACTATCCATGATTATAATTTCAAATGGCTTCAGAACAATCATGGATCCGGAAATTCGATTTAATGAAGGAGGGGTTAGTCAACCAACCAGGAAGAGACTGGTCAGAAGGGGGCAAGGCCTAATCAGGGCAATTAATCAACATAAAGGAAATGATTTTTCTACAAAAGAATTCAAACCAATCTTCTACCATTCATATTATTTCTATACGATCATGCCCTTGCTCGTTTCATTTTCAATTATATTATTTATTTCTTCTTCTATCTCTTACTCCATAAATTATGAGTCAGATGTCGGCAACTACTCTATTTTGACGTTAGCCTTATTTTCTCTTTCACGAACATGCAGAGATTTCGTTGTTGGAATCTCGATTCTTCTAGAATCGCAAATTAGACTGATTTTTGGTCAGAAATTACAAAATTGGGACACTGATAGAAAATCGTAGCATTTTTCCCGGTAAGGAAATATACTTGATATGCTATGATAAACTATGCCAGAAGACAGCGAAGACGAATTGGATCAGGGATATATCATTGTCAGAAGCGCCTCTAACGTGCTTGCATCTGCTTCGAATAAGCTTAGTACTTGGGTGACAATGAAGATGGAGAATGGTTGGAATCCTCACGGGACGCCGCAAATCCACCATGACGGAGAAAAATTCTACATTATCCAAGCCATGATTAAATCATAATCCCTTTATTTTCTTAGCGCATTGATCATTCTGATTGAAACGCCTTTCCAAGTGAGTGATTTAGAATACTTTCGAGCAGAATCTACGATTTCACCCCAATCTTCCGAGCTTAAAGAGGATAGAATTGAAACGCTCTTTACTTCCCAATCATTTTTAGTGAGTAGAATACAAGCTTCCTCAATTTTACTACCATTACCCGGGTGTCTGGGACCAATAATTGCCAGTCCTGAGGACAAATACTCTGCCAATTTAAGTGGGCTGGCAATTCTCCAAATTGGTAAATCAGGCATTGTCATTATTCCAACATGACAAATGGATAGGATTTTTCCAACTTCTAACTGGGGAATCTTTCCATGATATATCAGTCGGTTATCCCTACGACTCAACTTCTCAATTTTCTTTTCAATATCTCCCTCTCCGCAGATATTTATCTCAAATTCTAAACCTTGCTTTTCCAACTCGCTAGATAGTTTCTCGATACTCATTAACCCTCTTCTTTTATCTATTCTACCAATGTATGCCAGTGAAATTTTCTCCATTGGATCTGGCTTATGTATAATGGTATTTTCTTGACACGTTCCAGCTGGAAGAATTTCATGATTCAAGGATATCCCTGCGTATTCCTCTACAAAATTTGCATGTTCTTCGGAAACAACAAATCCCCCCGATGCACTATTTTCTGCGATTTCCCATGCACGTTTCCAATACCACTTTTGAAAACGTTTTAGAATTCCAGGATATGCTGGAGGGCCTCTATCAATGATGAACCATGATATCTCAAGCTCTGAGATTATTTTTCTAATTGGGTATACATACCTCCAATCAATGATAACTACATCGAATATATTCAAATCCATTCCACTAATTTTCTTATGTATTTCATTAGCCGAAGATAATGTCTCAAGTCCTGGAATTTTTAATTTCTCTAGGCTAATATGGCTATAATTTTCACCAATATATCTTCCCGGACTCATTAATGTCACTTCAGCCCCATTTTCCCCCATTGAAGTAGCCAGATAGTGTTCCGTTGTCCCAGCAAGATCAGAACCTATTTCTCTTCCACTGATCCACAATACTCGCACGCATTGCCGTCAGGTTTCCGGCTTATCATCAATCTCATTGCCAGATTTATTTTCAAAACGTCAAACCCTTTTTGCCCTGAATATATTCGGAGACACGATGTTGGGGTCAGGACTATTGCGAGTTCGACTACTCAAAATCTCCAGAAGAAAATATAATTCTACACAATTTCGTAAAGCAGCAAGATACTCCAGAATAACTCAACTTGTTTTCCGTGATAGAGAAAGCCTGGATATCCTAGCTAGAAGCTATCTCCGCATAAAGAATTATGATGGCGCCTGTAAAGCGTATAGAAAGGCGAATAAAAATGGTTTTGCTCTTTTAGACCATGAAATTAATCACTTCCGTTCAGAGTTGGGCGCTCAGAATTATCAAGATGCATTTATCGCTCTCCAGAGAGTGAAAGGGAGGGAACAAACAAAGAAGTGCACCTCACAATTGAAAAAAGTACTCTTGAAAATAACTGACTCTGAGAGGGTGTTAATAATCCAAGAGATGAGCTCAATTCACCCCCTTCCCAGAGAAATATCGGAGCTATTACCTTGGTCACCGAGAAAAATTGATTATGAAAAAACCGAGACAGATGACTTTGGAATTATCGACTCAAAGAACCTTGATTCTGAACGATATAAGAGAAAGCTCTCAAGAGTCCTATCTTCAGGAACTTACCGTGTGTCCGAACACCTTTCGAAGTCACTCAAAAGCCCCCTGAGAACCATCTTTCTACCAATTTCTACTCCTTTTCTGATTCTAGATATTTTCAGAGAGAGAATTGGTTCGATCAGTGCCTCCGATAATTCGGTGAGTGTACCTAACTCTGTAGAATCTCGGCGCGACTCGATAGTCTTCTTTCCAACTAATGGGGTTGGGTTTGGCCATTTCACAAGACTGCTTGCTATCGCCCGGAAAATAAGAGAATCTCAACCATCTACAGAGATTGTCTTTTTCACCACTATGCCGACACTCCACATTCTTGCTGAGGAGGGATTCGTGTGCTATCACATGCCGGGCCGATATAGGTACAAAGGAATGGAAGCAAAATCCTGGAACGCTATGTGTGAAGAGATGCTATCTTTGATTTTTTCACTTCACAAGCCAAGTGCATTTGTTTTTGATGGATCCTTTCCCTACCGAGGGATGCTCGATGCAGTAAAATCCGAGACAAAAAGTATGCTTCGCCTTTGGGTAAGGAGGGGCGCAATTAGAAGAGGTTCAAAACCAATTCCAGTGGATAGTATAGGCCATTTCCATGCCATTATTAGGCCAGGCGATTCAGTCCAAGACTCATTTGTTGATGAAACGAGGCACAATATACCAATAGTAAGATCGCAACCAATACTTTTGGAATCAAATAGTGGGGATAAGCAAACGTTTGGGATTCGTAAGAGGCTCGGAATCCCAGATGAAGCAATTTTATGTTACGTCCAATTAGGTGCTGGAAAAATAAATGACATAGATTCAGAATTGGAAATGACTCTTGATGCACTAGACTCCTACTCACAGACATATGTATTACTCGGTGAATCAATGTTAGGTTCTCGTATACCTGTAAACTATGAGCGTGTCCGGGTTTTACGAGATTACCCCAATTCGAAATATTTTGATGAAATAGACTTCGCGGTAATTGCGGGAGGGTACAACTCGTATCATGAAGTAGTGAGTTCGGAACTCCCTTCACTCTGTTATCCTAACATGAATACTGGTCGAGATGATCAACTTGCGCGTGCAAATATTGCCAAGGAAGCGAATGCAATGGTGGTTATCGAAAGAAGAACCAAAGAGAAAATAAGGTTGGGTATAATGAGAATGATGGATTCTAAGAATAGAGAAAAAATGCGCAACTCGCTCGTCAAATTAAAGAGAAAAAATGGCGCTACTGAGGTTTCTGAATGGATAATCAACCAAATCTGATTGAAAGATCCTGCCAGAATGATGTAAGCTTCTCTTGCCCCCGCCTCGCCTTTTCAGAATCTAGATGAGGCCTCATGTCCCAAGTTTTCAGCACATTCTCTTGAGTAGGATTCATGATTGGCAGATATTCAATAATCTTCTCTCGAATACCATGTCTATTTTTACTAGGAACAAAATCAATTGATCCTGGATACCAAGTTTCAAGTAAACTAAGATCGATAGACATATCCAACTTATCTGCAATCGGTTTTAGATATGGAAAATCACTCAATTCTATTCTCTGAAGGGCGTATGCAACTACATTTTCATGAGAAATGGGGAATTCTGATAATTTTTTTTGCACTTCATTTGTTTTCATCATATCTAGAAAATTTTGCCCCCCCACACCTCCCAAAGAAAAGGCCAAAAGCTCTTTTCTGAAGCATTTCCAGCACCTCATACATGGTTTACCCCATCCTCCCCTAATGCAAGATTGGCTATAGTGGCCAAGTGGTGATTTTTCCCCAATTATTGCAGTTCCTATTTCGCTAACTCCAATAACTGGCATCGATAACTCAATCCCAACTGAATCAAATAAAGTACTGTAAAATCTCCAGTGGGCACCTCTTCCATAGTCTATGAATTTTGAATGCCCAAGCCCAAATCCTGATTCCATTATTGTACCAAATGCCAATGAATCAAGGTTCAGATACTCAGATAGAAGTATTGCAGGAATAGCGTTGGCAAGATCTGTTGGAAATCCTACTGGCGTCCTGATGTATTCTAAATTTGTTGATATCACCTGTACATCATAACCAACATCGGATAACTCCTTACATATCTCTAGAGGAGCTTCTGAATTATACGAAGAACCCTTGGCAATCGGTCTATTGAGAAATATCGGAATAGTTTCTGAAGGCATTATCGCCAGAGCTGCAGACGAATCTGCCCCTCCACTAAATGCCAGTCCGGGAAAACTACCCCCGGTCTTGTTTATATTTGAAATCTCGGAGTTGGTATTTGGAGTTAGTTTATATCTGCTAATTACAGATTGCGCCTTTTTGTGAAACTCTTCACTGACTGGAACCGGAAGAGATAACTCTTCACCAACAAATGGATTACATAACAAAATTGTCGACAAGGCTAGTAAATCAGGATGAACTTCATGGGGCTTAATTTTTCCGTCCAAATCAAAGAATATCTCAATTTCATTCATTTTGAAGGGTAAATCACTCTGTAACAATCGATCGGCATTCTCATTTTCAAATTTCATCAGTATCTTCCCGTCTCGAAATTCTACTGATGATTTCATTGTATCACTGAATTTTTCGATTAATTAAATGCTTATACCAGTAAATTCTTCCCAATCATTATTTTTACTGAAACGTATACCGGAAAGTGTGTCAGATACCGTAATCCTTGTTGCGGGGGCTCGTCCAAACTTCATGAAGATAGCCCCAATACATAAGCAATTGAGACATAGAGGGGTAAATACCCTCCTAGTCCATACCGGGCAACATTATGATCATAATATGAGCCAGGTTTTTTTCGATGAATTAGGAATTCCCGAACCAGATATCCATATGGGGGTGGGCAGCGATTCCCATTCAAGACAAACTGCCAAAATAATGATTCATTTCGAAGACGTTTGCCTGGAACATAATCCTCGAATGGTGGTTGTTGTCGGAGATGTCAATTCCACCTTGGCATGTGCAATAACTGCAAAAAAACTTGGGATTACAGTCGCTCATGTAGAGGCCGGACTCCGGTCCAGAGATATACAAATGCCCGAGGAAATCAATAGGGTCTTGACTGATAGAATTTCAGATCTACTTTTCACAACTTCCAGAGGTGCAAATGAAAATCTTTTTTCAGAAGGTTGTTCATCAGAAAGTATTTTTTTTGTGGGTAATGTTATGATTGACAGTTTGTATAAGGCGGTAAAACACTCTCAAAAATCTACAATTTTGAAGGATATCGGAGTTGTGAAACAAGGATACTGCCTAGTAACAATGCACCGACCATCTAATGTTGATAATTTATCAACTCTCTCAGGATTAATTCTAGCTCTTGAACAGATTTCAAGAGAAATTCCAATAATTATTCCTGCACATCCAAGGACCGTTCATTCTCTAGAAAGATTCGAAATGGCTGATAGGATAAGAAATAATAATCAAATTTATCTTATTCCGGCACAGGGATATTTTGATTTCATCAATCTCGTAAAAAATTCGAAATTTGTTATGACTGATTCAGGTGGTTTGCAGGAGGAATCCACAATATTGGGGGTGCAATGTCTGACACTTAGAAAGAACACAGAAAGGCCAATAACTGTGACTCAGGGTACAAACAAGGTAGTTGGTACTGAGACAAAGGATATCATAGACGCGTTTCACAATCTGGACTTTTCTAAAAAAACTCAAAGTCCAGAATATTGGGATGGAAAGACTGCCCATCGAATTGCCAAGGTAATCGTTGATCAGTTAAGCGCGGCAGTCTAATCTTCTCTGATGAATAATTCTATTTCCTTTGGAATTGTGACATCATGTGATGTCTGCCTCCTCACTCTTTTTGCCGCCTTATTCGATTTTTTGATAAACAATTCCGGATCATTCACCAACTCTTCTATTCCATCCGCCAGTCCAATGTGATCTTCTGGTTCAGCTAAAATAGAACATCCCCGATTCACAAATTCCGGGATTGCCGAAATCCTATTTGTGGCTGGAACTAGGCCACAAGACATAGCTTCATCCCTCCCCACTCCGTGTGAGTCCCATCTAGTAGGAGTTAAGAAAATCCCGAATTCCTGGAAAACCTTTTCGTACTCTTCATTTGTAAGGAAACCTCTTATCAAAGTGACATTTTCAAATCTTTCCAAAGGCCCAGTAACTTCTTCATACAGGGCACCATCTCCAATAATTGTGAATTCTAATTTCTTGAAACAATCCCTCCCTGATAATTCAAGTATAGTATTTGCAGATATGTCGTTCGCATATTTTTCAGAGGCGAAGGTCCTGATGGATAGGACTTTGAAACGGTCACTCCTTTTCCTTTCTTTGAAGACAAATCTATCAGTATCTATCGGATTATGTATTATCGAATACCCATCTTCCCTTAGGGAGACCCCATAGTCTTCCATCACCTCCTCAGAGAAGTATCTAGAAACAAAAATTAGATGTAAATTTTGAGGCTGATCCCAAAGTAAGCCTTTCCAGAAGGCCTCCCTCTCTTGGCTCGCTAAGATCGCTCGTTCTCTCTCTTGATGGGTTTGATAATTGAATTCTCTTCTATGCCATGGCTGAATCTCCGAACCATGAACCCAAACATAGATTTCGGTATCATCTTCGAATTTAGATAAAACTTCCCACATTTCCTTGTTTAGAAAGTGG
>MDTD01082770.1_pt1 | contig 24485 bp, 23 predicted proteins | sample 811221 | NCBI WGS metagenome assembly MDTD01 (sample SAMN05326646, study PRJNA326480) | marine metagenome | isolation source: seawater | place: Pacific Ocean: South West | collected 2011 | reverse complement strand
TTGGTTGCGGGGGCAGGATTTGAACCTGCGACCTTCAGGTTATGAGCCTGACGAGCTACCGGGCTGCTCCACCCCGCGATAAGATAATCACTTAGCTAACACTATCTTGTGTTAAAGGTCAAGAAACAAAAGAAACTTATTCTTCCGTTTCAAGCCCAGTTGGAATTGGAACGTTCTCTGGCTGGAGAGTTATCCCTGCTCCATCAGCGACACTTTCCAATAACATTCCAAAGTCCTTCTCCAAATTTTCTTTTGCCATTCGCTCAATTCTACCAGAATGCTGTTGAACCGCCTGTCTTGTTGCAGCCGTGACAGGCATTGGAACACCCAACTCCTTCCCAGATTGTAATCCAAGGTCAAGATCTTTAAGCAATAATGGAGTTGTAAATGTTGTTGTCCAATCAAGATTCGTAAATGCATTCGATTTATATTTTGTAAATATGGAGCCCATGACGGAGTTATTCATAAAATTTAAGAAAGCGTGCCTCGGTACACCTGCTTTTTGTGCAAGTATGGTAATTTCGGCTAAATTCTGTATTACAACGCCTAACATCACATTGTGAGCTATCTTACAAAAACGAGCTAGATCACCCTCACCAACATAAGCAACTCCCCTTGGTGCAATTGTTTCAAGATATGGTTTGATAGTGTCAAATACTTCTTTTGGCCCTGAGGCTACAATTGATAAGACACCGGCCTTAACGGCCTTACCATTACCGCTTACTGGACAAGATATATATGCTATGCCTTTTTCAGTCAGCCTGTCCCTTATTTCATCGGAGTCCTCAGAAGAGATTGAAGAGCAATCTACAAATATTTGGGAGCTGCTTGAACCTTTTGACAAAACACCTTTATCACCAAAATACACTTCTTTCAGATCCTTACCTGTCGACACCATAGTAAATAAGACCTCAACATCATGAAGCTCATCAATGGCCTCAACAACAGTCGCACCATATTCCGATAGCGGATCAGCTTTTGCTTTTGTTCTGTTCCAAACACTTATATTGTGTCCATCCTTTGCAAGACGTCCTGCCATCGGATATCCCATTCTTCCGGTTCCGACCCATCCAATTTTGTGGCTCATCATTTTTCTCCTTATTTAAATTTCAGTTTGCCAATTATAATCTTCAATTATTGTTTTTACCTCTTTCAAAAAACTTGCAGCATAAGCCCCGTCAAATGCTCGATGATCAAAACTCTGTCCCAAAACACCAATTTTTCTTATTCCTATCTTATCTCCGGTTTCATCTTCAATAATAACCGGTTTTTTACGGATACCATCAAAAGACATTATGGCAACCTGTGGCGGATTAACAATTGGTGCTGTAAGGTATGTCCCCATACTTCCGTTGTTTGATATTGTATATGTACCACCATGGTATTCCTCCTGCTCGAGATTATTATTTTGTGCCCTATCGACAAGATCATTTATTTTATCATTTAGATCTGTAAGTTTATATTTTTCAGCACTTTTTATAACGGGTACAATTAATCCATCAAAATTTAAGTCAACGGCAATGGCAAGGTTCAGGAACTCAGCAACAATAATCTCTTTATCATTGAAAGTGCTATTTATTAGAGGAAAATTATCCCTAGCAATAGCAATCGCTCTTGCGACGAATGATAGATATGAAATCTTAAATTCTTTATCCATATTCTTCTCTTTCATTTCTGATCTAATTATGTCTAGGTTACTAAAATTTACCTCAACTGCCTGGAATGCCTGGGGTACCAAAGGCCAGCTCTGAGATAGTCTTTTGGCAGTTGTTCTTCGAATTCTATTCAGGGATATGGACTCATTATAGACGGTTTCATCGATTGCTTCCCTATTCATGCTTCTGGATGATTGGGATTGAGATGTTATGAAACTCTCAACAGACTTCCTGTTAACTTTTTTTATATTATTTGTTTTGCAGAAATCCAACAATAGATTTAAATCAAGACTTGCATTGATTGCAATCCTTTTTGCTAATGGAGTTAACTTAATTTCACTATTTGGTATATTAATTGAGTCAAAACTTTGATCAGGTGTGAGCACTTCCGTGAGAACCGAAAACCAATCGGGTGGATCTAAATCTATTCTTTTATCATCATCAGATCTTATTTCTTTGGCTATTTCCTTTTTAGATTCGGTCTCTATCTTATCAGCTACATTATCGACAACCTCTTTTCTTCCATTGACGTCAACCTCTTGCTCATCGGCGTCGTTTGTAGCCTCATGATCCGATGTAATTATTGCTACAATCGATCCTACTGATGATGTATTTCCCTCGTGTACAAGAATTTGTGATAACTTACCATCTAAAGTTGCGGGTATTTCCATGGAAGTTTTATCTGTCTCAATCTCAAATAAAATTTCACCAGATTTAACAGTATCGCCGACCTTTTTGTGCCATTTTGAGATTGTTCCCTCTGTTACTGTCTCACCTAGTTGTGGCATCTGGATGTTCATTGATAGCACCTTTTTATCTTAATACATCAAGAATCTTACTATAAATTCTATCAACAGAAGGTAACGTGATATCTTCGAGGTTATCAGCCGCAGGAAGTGGAATGTGTGGTGTTGTTATCCTCACAGCTGGCCCGTCAAGATCCCAAAATAGTTCGTCTACGACTATAGAGACAATCTCAGCGCCCCAGCCACAGAGTCTTGGATTTTCTTCAACAGTAAAAAGACGTCCAGTTTTAACCACTGAGCTTGATATTGTTTTCATATCTAGAGGAACAAGGGTTCTAATATCAACAACCTCAACATCAATTCCATGATCTATCTTTAATTTATCCGCTGCCTGAATCGCTCTTGGCACCATTAACGCTAGCGCAACTATTGTGGCATCTGTACCCGATCGTACGATTTTTGCAGTACCAAGCGTATCGACATGTTCACCCTCTGGCACTTCACCCTTTATTGGATAAAGTGACTTATGCTCAAAGAAGATTACAGGGTCCTCGTCTCTAACAGAAGCCGCGAGTAAACCCTTTACATCTGCTGGAGTAGAGGGGGCAACTACTTTTATACCGGGGATTGCCATTGCCCAATTCTCAACTGATTGTGAATGCTGCGCTCCAAAACGAGAGCCTCCTCCGTTACCTGTTCTAACAACAAGTGGACACTTCAATTGACCGTCTGACATGTAACGTGATTTAGACATCTCATTCGCTACAAAATCCCAACAAACCGCAAGAAAATCTGAAAACATTATTTCTGCAATTGGCCTCATACCAGTCATAGCGGCACCCATAGCCGCTCCGAGAATAGCTTGCTCTGAAATTGGAGTGTCTATTACTCTTTTTGGGCCAAACTTATCAAAAAGCCCAACTGTTGCTTTAAAAACACCTCCGGCCCTTGCTACATCTTCTCCAATAAAGGCAACAGTCTCATCACGCTCCATTTCTTGTGCAATTCCTGCTGCAACAGCCTCTCTGTATGTTAATTGCGCCATGCCCATCCTCCATTTGCATAAACGTTTGTTGTTAATATTTCTTCAGGTGGGACTGGTGAATTTTTTGCTTCCTCAGTTGCCTCATCAACAACCCTCTTTACATTTGCTTCTATACCATCAATAACCTTTTGCTTAACTCCAAACTCGATCAGCCTTGCACGATATCTAGTTATCGGGTCATTATTTTTTTTCCAGTGATCCAACTCTCCATCGGGTCTGTAAGCACCAGGATCGGCACGGCTATGGCCAGATTGTCTATATGTTTTACACTCTATGAGTGATGGGCCATCACCTGAACGTGCCTTTGAATATGCAACTTGAGCTGTTCTGTAAACCTCATCAGCGTCATTGCCATCAATGATAATGCTCTCCAATCCATAGGCTGAGGCTCTATCTGCTGCAGGATTTTTTACAGCAGTTATTGACTCAATTGGCGTATATTCCATATAATTATTATTTTCACAAACAAAAATTACTGGTAACTTATACACAACTGCATAGTTCAGTGCCTCGTGAAACGCACCGATATTAGTTGTACCATCGCCAAAGAATACTGTTGCAACATCATCATGTCCCATATATTGCGCTCTCCAAGCTGAGCCAACAGCCATTGGTAAATGCGCACCAATGATTGCATACGAACCCATTACGCCCTTACTCGTATCAGTTAAATGCATTGAACCGCCCTTGCCTCTCATTAAACCACAATCTCGTTGCATCAATTCACCTAAAACGCCTACAACCGAAGCACCTCTTGCAAGAGTATGCGCATGCCCTCTATACGTGCAGAAACTTTTATCATTTACCTGCATTGCAGTCGCAAACCCCGCGGCAATTGCTTCTTGTCCAAGCGATAGATGACTTGTACCTTTTACAAGATTTTCAAGGAATAAATCATATGCTCTTTGTTCAGCAAAACGAATAAGATATTGTGAATTATAGAGCTCTAATCTCTTCTTTTCATCTATATCATCATTATTAAGTGTTTTCTTCTTTGCCATTATATAACCAGCAATTAATATCTATTCGCAATTGGTAATTCATCAGCAGGAAATAGTGAAATAACCTTACAGCCTTTATCAGTAACAACAACCTCTTCTTCAATTCGAGCAGCAGAGACGCCGTCTTTTGCAGGACAATATGTTTCAAGCGCAAAAACCATACCTGTTTTTATTTCCATTGGGTTTTCCAGAGACACTAATCTTGAAATGATTGGTCTTTCATGCAGCGCTAGGCCGAGTCCATGACCAAATTGTAATCCAAATGCCTGCATTTCGCTGTCAAAACCAAACTCTTCAGCCTTAGGCCAAGCTTTGGCAACTACATCAGTTGATACGCCAGGTTTAATAAGTTCTATGGCTTTATCTAACCACTCTCTGCATTGGATGTAGGCATCGTTTTGCTCTGATGTTGCCGTTCCTACATTAAAAGTTCTGTAATAACATGTTCGATAGCCCTGATACGATTGAAGGATATCAAAAAATGCTTGGTCTCCAGGTCTGAACATACGATCAGTGAAATTGTGTGGGTGTGGACTGCATCTTTCACCTGAAATCGCATTTATTGCCTCAACATCATCTGAACCCATCTCGTAAAGCATTTGATTTGAAAGAGCAACTATATCATTTTCCCTGACACCCGGTTTTAGTTCTTCATAAATCATATGATATACACCATCAACCATAGTTGCGGCTTGATTAAGCAAGGTGATTTCATCGATATTCTTAATCTCGCGGGCATCTAACATCACTTGTTGACCATCCACAATATTCATTCCAGCATTTTGCAGTTCGAAAAACATTGCGGTTTCGGCTATATCCAGCCCAATTGGCATATCCGCAACACCGGCATGCTTCAAATAACTCATTATTTCTTCTGCATGTGATTTCATCAGACCAACCGATGGCGGAACTGTTCCTCGCATTCCAGTCATACCGGCTAGGCACCTACTAGGGTCAAGCCAATCACAATTAAGTTGATGGTGAACTGCTGCAGATCCAAAATCCCAAACAAAGGGCTCTTCGTCACCAGCAAGCAAGGCGAAACGGCAAAGCTTATCTCTTTCCCACTCACCAATCTTTGTTCCCGTGATATATCTTATATTATTGACATCAAATAGTATTAATGCTCCAAGACCTGAATTTTTAAGTGCATTTTTAGCTCTAGACAATCGATATTTTCGTAGACGCTGGAAATCAACTCTTGTTTCAAAGTCAACCTGTTTAAATCCTGGCGAAGCCAGAGCTCTATCCCATTGCCAATTTTGATTCGCATCTTCTGGTCTTAATATTCTTGGTGAAAAAACACTTTTATCCGTCATAGCTTTAACTTTCTATATTGATTTGATCTTGATTAATCCCTCTTTATTTATACATCAATAAATTTGCATTAGTAACATAAAATTTTATAAACTTATCCTGTATATGCGAGTGGGGCTAAAGCATCTACATCTGTTACAACATCTAAAATAACGCACTTATTGAGCGCTATTGCTTTTTGAAGTGCCGGCGTGAAATCTTTTGGATTTTCTACTCTTATTGACTCGGCACCCATGTGCTTGGCTATGTGTGCAAAATTAACATTATTAAACGTCCACATCTCCCGTGCCTTATCAGTTTGAGTGCCGCCATATACCCTATCAAAACCCCTCTTTGATTGATTACCAGCGCCGTTATTATTTACAATGATTACAGCATTAATCCCCCATCGAACTGCAGTTTCCACTTCTGCAATATGATACCAAAAACCAGCATCCCCAGTAAAACATATTACTGGTCTGTCGGGAACGGCGCATTTAACACCTAAGGATGCAGGAAAAGCCCATCCAAGGTGCCCAGCCGACCGTATATAACTCTGACCAGAAGATTTTAAATCAAACATTCCGCCCATCCACATTCCGCCATGTCCAGTATCTACAACCACAAATGAATCATCAGGTAAGCTTAAAGAAAGATCGTGGCAAACCCTTTCCGGTCTGATTGGTATACTTTCTGATCGCAATAATGGACGGAACTCATCATACCAATCTCTGCAGTAGCCTTGTACCTCTTCAACCCATGGAATTCTTTTTTCAATTAGAGCTTCATCAGCATGTTTCATCATCTCCTCTAACGCCATTTTTGCATCAGCCATAATACCAACTTCCAAGGGATAATTTCTCCCTAAGACCTCAGGATCAATATCTATATGTATGGCTTTTATCCCAATTTTTGGTATGCTCCAAAAATTAGTTACCATTCCCCCAAGATCTGTTCCGACAAAAATTGCAAGATCCGCTGCAAGCACAGATTTATTTGCCGAACCTCTTGAATAAGTACCAACTACCCCAACATTAAGGGGGTTCGTTGCATTTATCACATCTTTCCCGTTTAAAGAGGTTGCTACAGGAATTTTTAATTTCTTTGAAATTTTATCAATTAACTCTCCAGCCTTAGACCACCTAACACCTCCACCAACCACAAGAATTGGCTTGCTTGCATTATTGATGATATCCATCGCTCTTTTAATCTGGTTAATATCAGGTTTTGGTCGATATGGGGGAACGGAGGAGATGCTCTCGTCGATAGATATAGGTATGGCATCATCAAATGATTCTTGATCTACTTGACCCTCATTTCCTTTGAATTGTAAATGAACTGGTCCCGGGGATCCCGATACCGCAACTCTGAAGGCTTGGTTGAGCATATCTGGGAATCTATTCGCACTATCTACTGTAGCATTAAACTTTGTTACAGGCTCAAATGCAGGTATATCGTCAACTTCTTGATAAGCTTTTCTAAATTTTGTTGCTTGATCACGACCTCCAGTTAGAGCAATAACTGGTGACTTTGCAAGCCAAGCATCCCTGAGGCCGGCCGCCAGATTTAGGGCACCAATTATTTGTGCTGCACATACTCCAGGCTTCCCAGATGCGCGGGCGTATCCATCTGCCATATATGCTGCTGAGGCTTCACCATGCGCATGAATTCTTCGAATATTAGATATTGTCTCTATCTCGGCCATCGTCGTTCTGAGCACTGCTGGAACGTGGAATATATCTGTAACCCCATAATCTTGGAGCATTTTTGCCAATACCTTAGCGCCTGTTAACTCATTACTCATTTTATACCTCCGATTTACTTAATCGCAATTGGGTTTATAGGAGTACCTACCGCTCCTGTAATTGGGATAGATGGGGCAACAAGTAAAAATTCATAGATATTATCTTCAAGACAGTCTTCGGCAAGTTCCTTTAAATAAAACATCTCCCCCATTGTCATACCTTGAATTGGTATTGTTATCCAATGCCATGGTTGATTGATACCGTCTTCACTTTGATTAGGCCTCACCTCGCAACCCCATGTATCAGATGCAAGGGCCGCTAGTTCAGTTCTTTGAACCCAATCTATAGTATCAAAGCCCATACCTGGCGCATCACCACCTGGGAAACCATCCCATGACTCTCTGTTGAGACAGTCCTCCATTTGACCTGTTCTAACAATTACAAAGTCACCTTTTTGAACGGATATACCTTGCTTCTGTGCTGTCAAATCGAGATCCTCACAGGTTATTGCATAACCATCATCTAGCCTATCCTTACCATGGGCTCGAGCAACATCTAATAAGACTCCCCTCCCAACCATTTTATCTCTCGTTTTTTCAATTCCACACTTTTGCGCGCCAGCTGAAGTGACCTCTCTACAATCATAACCATTCCACATTTTATCTTCATAAAAAACATGTCCGAGCCCATCCCAATGCGTACATCCATGCGTTGGTAAGAAAACTGTATCATCTGCTGCCCTTATACCTCTTTGGTCAAGCACACCAGAATATGCATCTGTTCCGGTTCTCAGCATTGAATGAATTGGGTTTGTTCTGCCCATAGCGGGGTACTTAGTTTTAGCTCCTTGGGGTCCCTTGTAGTCAAAATTCAAAGCTAAGGATATAACTTTTCCTTTTTTAACAAGCTTTGCTGCATTAATAATCTCATCTGTACCAACATAGTTAAGTGTACCTATCTCATCATCAGCACCCCATTTTCCCCAATTTTTGTATTTTTCAGCAGCTTCTGCAATGTCTGCCCTAGTTATTTTTTTTTTCTTGCATTGATTTCTCCCTATCCATTAATTACATATTATCGATGATAACCAGTCCGCAGTCTGAGTACGATATTTATAAACTCTATTGTTTGCAACATGCGAACCATCCTCTATGAAATTATATATAACGTCTCCGCTGACTGCATTTGCGAGTAATTTAGACTCCTCTGGTGGAACTACCCTATCTAAGCCACCACCAACTATATAAAGAGGACATTTTATTTTTTTAGCGCAGCCAGACAAATCCATTCTACTTGCAAATTCTCTTGCTTCATTTTCAGAATGACATTTACTTCTATGAATAAATGCTTCTTTTGTGAGTCCTGGTATTCGATCAAATATATTACTCCATGCAAATGGTCCTGTTAGGGAAATGCATGCCTTTATCCTATCATCATAAGATGCAGCTCTAGGAGCATAATAACCGCCGAGACTGACACCCCAAATTGCAACCCTATCAGATCTTAAATCATCTCTTTTTTCAATAAAGTCTATGACTGCAGAAACAGGCTCTTCATATTCTGGGCAAATAGGCGCCAAATACTCTGACTCACCTTGCCCGGGTCCATCAAATACTAGTGTTGCCATACCTCTGTCTAGAAATACTCTCTCATTTGTTTCCATCTCCTCTTTCGCAGAGTCTAGTCCCATGCACATAACAACAACTGGTGGGTTATCAACATTTTTTGGCTTTCTAAGATTGCCATACATCGTGAGATCATTCCAATTTATTTCAATTCTTTCACCGACAGGATCTGCAAATTCCATAGATTTTTTATGATATTCAACTGCAAATGTGTGTGTTTTTTTCATTTGATCGGGATGCTGCACAAATAGAAATTTACCGAAATGGCAACAAACGGCTGCTGTGTTGTAATGTTCAGCCGCACTCAAATTATAGCCGTTAATCCTTGCATCATCTCCAAGTGCACTATGAATATGCCCTTTCATTTCCCACGCATTGCACCATTCATCCCATTTACTGATGGATGCAGATACATCATTAAAATCTGATAAGGGAACACCATTCGATACAAATCGATATGACCAGTGGGATACGGCTGTGACAAGTTTTTCATCTTTATTTTGCATAAAATCGATCTCCACTTTTAAAATAAAAATTTTAAAATAATCTAATTTTTTATAGTATATTAAATTTAAGGAAAATGGGGAAAAATGTATAAAATAGTTGTTGGTGGAAAGATACATCAAAGCGGAATTGATCTTCTGGAGAAAGTGAAAAGCTTTGAAGTTATTGTCTTGCCTGATGCAAGCCAAGAAACACTTGAAAAGAATACCTCTGATGCAGATGCGGTGTTATTACGACTGCAGTCTTTCTCAAAGCCAATGATCGAAAATTCACCAAAACTAAAAATATTATCAAGGAATGGGGTTGGATATGATCGTATTGACATTCCAGAATTGACGAATAAGAAAATTCCCCTCACAATTGTCGGTGATGTGAACTCAGGCAGCGTAGCAGAGCATACAATTATGTTTATTCTTGATTTATTGAAAAATACTAAAAGACATGATGCAATGGTCCGAGAAGACAAATGGAAAGATAGAGATCTTTTAATCTCAAATGATTTTTCTGGAAAAAAAATATTGGTAGTTGGATGCGGTAAAATCGGTCAAAAAGTAGCAAAAATTGCGCATGCTTTTGGCGCTTGTATTAATATTTACGATCCATTTGCAGCAAATCAAGAAAACTTTCCAGAAAATTATAATTTTTTCGATGATTTAGATACTGCTATCAAGAATTCAGAAATTATCTCATTGCATGCGCCCGGTATTGGAAAACCAATTATTGGTGTTAGTGAAATAAAGTTAATGCAAGATAATACGATTCTAATAAATACATCAAGGGGTTCACATATCGACATGAGCGCTCTCCTTGACGCTCTGAATTCAAAAAAAATTAGGGGTGCTGGGCTTGATGTTTACCCTGAAGAACCACCAAGTATTTCCGCACATAAGATATTCAGTCATAAAAATGTTTTATTTTCACCGCATATTGCAGGCCTAAACAATGAATGTGCTGAAAGAATGGCGATCAATTCTTCTCAAAATATAATTGACTATTTCGATGGAAGACTCGACCCTGAATTCGTTGTGAATAAAGAAATCTTATGATCTAAGCAGTTAGCCCTTCAGCTATCTCTAAGGTGAGGATAAACCTCTGATAACAAAGAACCTTCGCAGTATGTCAACTCATAGATTGTAGAAGATTGTATTAGTTCAAACCACTCATTTACTTTCGGGTTTGAAGCCCATAAATCTGAACGACCGAGATCTTGCATTCGCACTATGATTGGCATAATGCAAATATCTGCAAACGTTATGTACTTCCCAAGGAGGAAAGGGCCACCACTCTCTACTAACCAACCTTCCATTCGATTACAAGTCGCCTCTATTTTTGATGTCGAGTCATTCATATCTTTTTCGGAAAAACCGGTCCTGCCCATCTTCAAAAGAAAGTCTTTTCTTAATGGCTTTGACTCTGCTAGGGCTATAAAATCTTCTTCTGATAATTCCTGAAAATGCGGTAAAAATGCCATATTATAAGATGGTATTCTAACCGATGGACCTGCAACCTCATCAAAATATCTTATCATAGCTCTCATTCTTGCTGCATTTTCAGGCTCAGGCGGACGAAGAGGGTTGAGATTTACATTGATATCTTCAAGGTATTCAATTATGACCGAACTATCTATTACTATCTTACTGTCATGATCCAAAGCAGGTACAACTCCATTCGGATTAATTGACAGATATTCTGGCTTAAGTTGATCACCGGAGAATAGGTCTAGGATTTCCATACTAAACTCTATATTCTTATGATACAGGGTGTAACGTACTCGCTGACTGCAAGTCGATTGCAGCGCATTGTATAATTTAAAATTTCCAAGCTTCATCTACTTTTTATCGTAAAGGTCCAAACCATACATGTAGTTTGCCGCCTTCAAGAATAGAGTTCTATTGACCCCGTCAGAATGTAACCATCCTGCTGCATCTCTTAAAAGTTTTGAGACTCCAAATTCTTTCATATATCCATGTCCCCCGTGAACTTCCATTGTCCATGTAGCAATTTTCCACACAGCTTGACTCGCCATTGCTTTTGGAAGGGCACCCAATGTCCAATCCCATCCCTTGTCTTGGTTGTCAGCTAAGTAGCAGGCTCGGTGTGTGTATGATCTTGCTGCATCAAGTAACATTCTCATTTCACCCAGTTGAGCCCGAATGCCATCATGTTCAATTAACGGCCGACCCCCTTGAACTCGTATTTTTGCCCATTGCTCAGCTTTTTCGTATAGAGCAACACCAACACCCAAACAGCTCGATGCTGCAAATGAGTTGCTTGACGGAAAGAACTTTTGAAGCAATTGGAACCCTTTACCAACTTCTCCAACTATGTTCTCATCTGGAATGAAACAATCTTGAAAGATCAGTTCAGCATTATTTGCAAGGCTTTCACCCAACTTATCGTGCACTCGACCAATGGTAAAACCTTCACGACCTCTCTCTAGAAGGAAGCAGGTAGTCCCTTCCAGCATTGGCTTTCCTTTTTCTGTTTGCACAAATAAAAGATAGTGGCTCGCTCTGTTTCCATTTGATATAAAATGTTTCATTCCATTTATAACGTACCCACCATCAACTTTTTCAGCAGATGTTCTGAAAGGAGTCGGATATGGTAAAAAATAGTTTGAGGCATTATCAGGTTCAGTTATACCGATAGCCAAAACCGCCTCTGGATCTTTTGAGTACGGAATTAGTGTTCTCTCAGCTTGTTCTTCATTAAGGGCTTTTTCCATTATGGTAGCAAGTTTCATTGTTTGAGCCATCACAACAGATACACCAACGTCTCCCACTGCCAACTCTTCAACAACCATTGCAGTGGTTAGTGAGTCTAAACTGAGACCGCCATATTTTTCGGATAGAGTCATTGTTCGAAGGCCAAGTTTATCTGCTTCTTTAACTATCTCTCCACAATATCGCTCTTCAGGCGTTGATTTTCCGTCAAGATCGACTGCAACAGGCTTGACAACATCGTCTACGAATTTCTTTACTGTTTCTAGTATAGCTTTTTGTTCTTCAGTTTGAATAAACATTTCATGCATTGGTAGTATTCCCTTAAAATGAATTTTTTTACTCTATATATATAGTAATTTATATTGCAGAAAACAAACGAAAAATAAATTTGACATAAAGTTAAAAGCTGATATTGATTTTAAGTTGGGATATCAAGTAAAATAGAGAATATTTCTGTATGGAGGTGTTTAAATTACTAGTAAATATCACATATCTAGAAGAAATTTTTTAGCAGGCACATCTGCTACTGCAATTGGCCTCACTTTGTTGCCATTAAATTCATTAGCCAAAAACCATAATGAGCTCAATTTTTACAATTGGGATGATTATATTGGAGAAAATACATTATCGGACTTCGCGAATTCAGAAGGTGTAAAAACAAATATTGATTTCTTTGCCGATAATGATGAATTATTTTCAAAGCTAAGGGAGGGCAATCCTGGATATGACATTATCGTTCCTTCAGATATATATGTAGAAAAAATGGTCAAAGCAGGAATGCTAGAGAGAATCAATCAAGATAAGATATTGAATATGGGAAATATTGATGAAAAATTTTTAAATCCAGTATTTGATCCTAACAGAGATTATTCCATACCTTATATGTGGGGTACAATTGGCATTGGTTACGATAAAAAAAGAGTCCATACCGACCCTGACTCATGGTCACACATGTATGACTCAAAAGTATACTCTGGAAACATTTCACTTTTGTCTGAAGCAACAGACGTTATTGCCTGCGCACTCAAATATTTAGGTTATTCCGCAAATACCAAAAACGCAAAAGAATATAAAGAAGCCGAAGAATTATTAATTGCTCAAAAAAAACATATTAAAGTTTTTGCTGAAGATAACGGTCAAGATTTGCTTGCCTCTGGTGACGTTATTTTGGCTCAGGAATATAATGGTGACATTGCGCAAGTTATGCTCGAGGATGACAATATAAGCTACATAGTTCCAAAAGAGGGTAGTATAATTTGGGAGGATTGCCTTTGTATCCCAAAAGACGCTCCTCACAGAGATAATGCTCATAAATTCATTAATTTTATTTTACGCGCTGATATCGGGGCAGAGCTCGCTGATTATATTCAATATGCTACACCAAATAGAGCCGCAAGAGAATTAATGGATGATAATTATAAATCAAACCCAGCAATATTTCCGCCAGATGAGACAGTTAGATTATGCGAAAATATGCTTTACCAAGGAGAAGAAGTAAGTAGGATGATCCAAGATACTTGGACTCGTGTACTTGCTTCATGAGTTGCTGATGATTCCGTTTGAAAGACATAATGATGGCTAGTTGGGCTGTGAGGGGCAAATTTTTCCTCCTCCTACTTTTGCCCGGCCTATCGTGGCTTTTTCTTTTCTTTTTAATTCCATTATTTATCGTTTTTTCCATGAGCTATGGTCAAAAAGTAGATATTATTGACATTGATTATAGTTGGGGTCTGGCAAATTATGTGCGCGCGATTGACGGTGTTTATTTAGTTACGCTATTTAAATCAGTAGTTATTAGTATTATTACAACCGCTCTGTGTTTACTTATTGCAATACCAGTTGCTTTCTATATCAGCTTTTCGTCTACAAAAATAAAATCAATTTTACTGGTTTCTATACTGCTCCCACTATGGACTAATTTGTTGATTCGAACATACTCCCTAATTGCAATACTCAGAACAAAGGGGCATGTAAATAATACCCTAGAGAGTTTATGGGAGTCTGCCAATCACGTTTTAAACTTTTTTCGTTTGGCTAGTTATAATTTTATTGGAGAAAGCTTCATTCCTCTGAGCTTGATGCATAATAATTTTTCTGTAATCCTTGGATTATGCTACATTTACGTTCCCTTTGTAATAATCCCAATTTATCTTGTCTTAGAGAAAATTGATAGAAATATGCTCGAGGCTGCTTATGATCTAGGGGCAAATCATAAAATAGTTTTTTTCAAAATAATCATACCAAATATTAGTGTAGGAATTACTTCGGGTATAATCTTAGTATTCATACCCTGTTTAGGCTCATTTATAATACCAGAGCTATTAGGCGGCGCAGATTCGCAAATGATTGGAAATATAATTGAGAGACAATTTAAATCTGCAAATGACTGGCCTTTTGGCTCAGCACTATCATTTATTTTAATATATATAACAATAATAATTTTAGGAGTGAGATATGTCTATTCAAAACTCTACTCACGGCTTTACCCGGGGAATATATCATGAGCGCACGAATGAGACACTTCACTCCAATCAATTATACTAAAAATAGTGCTCTTAAATTAATAACACTTGTATTTCTTATAATTTTGTATCTGCCAATCATAAATTTAATTGTGTTTAGCTTCAATGACTCAAAGCGAAACATTGTTTGGAGAGGATTTACCAGCAAATACTATGAAAAATTGTTCGAAAATGAAATGCTCTTTGTTGCTTTTTCAAACTCTATCACAATTGCAATAATTTCAACAATTATCTCAACTTTTTTGGGCCTAACAACGGCGATTGCACTCTGGAAATTTAATTTTTATTTAAAAAAATATTATGATATTGCTTTGCTGTTTCCAATCATAATCCCAGAAATTTGCATGGGTATATCAATGTTGGTTTTCTTTAGTTATATTAGCTGGCCAAATTTCCAATTATGGCCATTAAGTTTATCAAGCATTATAATTGCGCATGTCTCATTCATTTTTCCTTTTGTTGCGATCATAATCAGAGCAAGATTATCGATGTTGAATAGTGAAATTTTAGAGGCAGGGCAAGATCTTGGTGCAAATAGATATCAAGTAGTCAGAAAAATAATAGTTCCATTCGTGAACCCCGCGCTTGTTGCCTCCTTTCTTCTTGCTTTTACTCTATCGCTTGACGATTTTGTCGTTACATTTTTTACATCGGGTCCAAATAGTGTAACACTTCCTGTTAAAATTTATTCAATGGTCAGATTTGGAGTCAGTCCAGAAATAAATGCTATATCCACATTACTGATTTTGATAATTATAATTTGCACATATTTTGCAATAAAGTTTTTATCCAAAAGCAATAGAGAACTAATGAAATGATAAAGAAAAAGACCTCAATTGAATTAAAAAAGTTAAATAAAAGATTTGGAAATATTACTGCTGTAAACGATGTTTCGTTAGAGATCTTGGAAAATGATTTTTTTACCATATTGGGTCCATCTGGTTGCGGAAAATCAACCATCCTAAGATTAATAGCAGGTCTTGAAGCTCAGGACAGTGGTACTATTATTATAAATGATGAGGATTGTAGTTCTGTCCTTGCAAACGAGAGGCCAGTAAATATGGTCTTTCAGTCATATGCATTGTTCCCACATCTGAGTGTGCGAGATAATATTGAATTTGGCCTTAAATTAAAAAAAATAAGTGGCGACGAAATAAAAATAAGAGTTGAAGAAATACTCGAACTTGTAAAAATGGTTGGTTATGATTTAAAACTTCCATCAGAACTCTCAGGCGGTCAAAGACAAAGGGTAGCGCTTGCCAGAGCAATTGTGAATAAACCACAGATCGTACTTTTAGATGAACCACTCTCAGCACTGGATGCAAATTTAAGAATGGAAATGCAACAAGAGCTTGTTAACATTCAGCGTAATCTAAAAATGACGTTTATGCTTGTGACTCATGATCAAGATGAAGCACTCTCAATATCATCGAAAATTGCAATCATGGAAAATGGGAAAATCATAGAGACAAATACCGCAACAAATATGTATGAATATCCATCAAAAAAATTCAGTGCAGAGTTTCTTGGCAGAATAAATATAATCGAAGGTGTTTCATCTGTAATTGACAATCAAATCGTTTTTAATAGTGATACATTCGGAAAAATTAATCTCGAACGAAATATTAAATTACCAAAAGATGGTGTGTTGGGAATTAGACCTGAAAAAATTATTATTGAGACTGAAATCAATAAGCAGAAAAATAGAGTTAGTATGAACGGCATTATTACTAATTGGACATATTATGGTGATATGAGCTACATCACAATTGAACTAGTGAATGAAACTAAAGTTTATATCAATGTTCAAAATATCCACAGAAACTCACTACAAGAGCTGAATATAGGCAAAAATCTTTACGCATCATTTGATGTTAATGATCTCATAATTTTGGAAAAGTAATACTTTCCTATGATAAAAATTTTGCTATAGTATTAAATCAAAAACAAGATTAGGAATGGAAAGATGTCAATATTTGATACTGAAAAGGTAATTGCAATTGAGGAACATTACATAGATCCGAATATCACAAAACTGCAAGAGGAAAGTACTAAAAATAGCAAAATAAGAAATCCTAAAATAGTCGCACGAATGGAAGATTTTGGTGGTGAAAGAATCGAAGAAATGGATGCGGCAGGCATTGACATCCAGATCCTCTCGATAGCGCCTCCGGGCATTCATAATTTACCTTTGGATGTTGCAGTTGATGCGGCCAAAATGACAAATGACTACTTAGCAAAAAAAATATCAGAAAACCCAAAAAGATTTAGAGCTTTCGCCTCGTTACCAATGCAGAATCCAGAAGCAGCTGCGAGAGAGCTTGAAAGATCCGTTAAAGATCTAAAATTTGTGGGCGGCATGATTCATGGACTCACGAATTCACGATTTGACGACGGAAAGGACTCCTGGCCAGTGTACGAAACCGCAGCAAAACTTGATGTACCTATATATCTACATCCGGGCATGCCTCATCACGAAGTAAGAAAAACCTACTATCAGGATTACACAGAGGAATTTGCTCTGTTCCAACAAGCTGCATGGGGATATACTGTAGAAACAGCAACAATGGCAATTAGGCTAGTCCTGTCAAGGGTATTCGAGAAGATACCAAATCTTAAAATTATTTTAGGACATCTTGGTGAGACTTTACCTTTCTTGCTATGGAGAGTTAACCATAATTTAAAGAGGCCTGGTAATGCTCCAATAGAATTCAGAGAAGTTTTTTGTAATAATTTTTATGTTACAACAAGCGGTAATTTCTCCGATCCCGCATTATTGTGTTGCATGCAAGAAATGGGGGTTGATAGGATACTATTTGCTATAGACTGGCCCTTTATAGATAATAAACTTGGCGCAGATTGGTTTGAAAATATCTCAATATCAAAAGAGGATAAGGTTAAGATACTGAACGGTAATGCTTCAAGGATATTTAGATTATAACTAAAAGATAAATCAAAAATTATAGCTCTGGTACATCTAGGCCTATTCCAACAACCTCGTCTTCAATTGGTATTCTAAATGCATCATTAAATAAATTTAGGGAGACCATAACCGTTGCTGTCAGAGCTATCTCAACCATTTGCTTTGGTGTATAATGACTCTTAAAATTATCAGCAACTGCATTTGGAATATTTGATGCATCAATCATCATATGATCAACAAAACTAAGAGCTGCCTTTTCTGCCTCCGTGAATGCTTCGTGTTGATCAGAGTCTTGAATATTCTTAATTTTATTCTCATCAACACCCAATCTTCTTAAATGCTCTATTTGGTGAGTCGAACAATAGAAACATGTATTCCTAGTGGCAACTTTGTATCTAATTAGCGCTTTAAAGGGTTTGGAAAGTTCCCCGAGTTCCCATGTTGACTGCCAATAATTACGAGACGCCATACCAAAATCGTCAGAATGAGCCATTGCCCTCGCGCTATTATTAATTCTTGAACTTTCTTTTGCCTCATTTAGATCTTTAATTAGCACCATAAACTGCGAGCTAAACTCTTCGTTAGGTAATAATGGGACAATCGTGCTTGCACCCAAATTTTTATCAAGTTGACTTTTCATTTACTCTCTCCCTATTATACTGCGCTTGGCATTCTAAGATATTCACTGCCATCTAATTTCACAATTATAGAGACTGGCTTATTTAATTGCAATGCCGTCTTTATTCCATCAACTAACTCCGTTACATTATTAGCCTCTATGGCATCTATCCCAAAACTCTCAACAATTTTTTTATATTCAATTTTTTCAAAGCTGGTTGACTCAGTATTGTATCCTTTCTTTAGCTGCTTAGATTTTACTTGCGTTAAGCCATTATCAACCATAATTACTTGTATCATTGCAATATTTAATCGCCTCCATGTTGCGAGCTCACCTGCATACATCAAGAAACCGCCGTCGCCTACGAATGAAATGACAGGAGCACTTGGTAATGCCAATTTAGCACCCATTGCAGCGCCAAGGGAAAAGCCCATTGGGGAGAGGCCATTGGATACAAAATATTTTAAAGGTAGGTTTGTCAACCACGCTTGAGACGCAAGTGATTTGTGTGCCCCAGCATCCGCTGCTATTATAGTGTCCTCGGGAACAACCTTCCTGATCTCCTTATATACAGCTTGTGGCGCTATTCCACTAGACTCACTATATTCTGAACTTATACCTAACTCAAAATTGTGAATTTTTTCGAAGCAACTCTTTGCTTTCTCTAACCAATCTAAATCCGTTCCTCTCTCTCCTAGCAGGTTTTGTAGCGAGTTTAGAGACTCAGGCATATTGCCTTTTAGCCCAATACTTACAGGCTGAAATGTTCTGTCATTCACATCAGCATCATCAATAGATATTATAGGCACTTTTGATTTATACGGTCTGATAATATCCCAACCATCAAGACCAACTGTGATTATTAAATCAGCTTCTTCAAGCATCTCGTCGATTGGAGTACCAAACCAACCATACATACCTAAATAGAGTGAGTCATTGCATGGAACATTGCCTACTGCCTGCAAGGTCACGCAAGCTGGTGCATCAATTTTATGAATAAACGATAGTAATTCATTCGATATTTTCGATGCTACGGAACCAACCCCAGCAACAACAATCGGTTTTTTGGATGCATTAATCAAATCGACAGCCTTATTTATAGATATTTTATCTGCCGCTATTGATTTATTGGTGCGTGTTATTATTCTATCAATTTCAGATTCATCTATATCAATCTCCGTAATCGCCTGCACTGGCGAAATTGGGAGGTAGACAGCTCCAGGGCGAGGATCTATCGCTATATTATAAGCTCTATCTAAAAGAGTAGTTGCATTAGATGAGGTTAACTCTTCAGATAGTTTTGTTATCAAACCACCAAATGCTACTAATGGGACCTCTTGATGAGGATTCTTTGATAAAAGCTCAGGGTCTATTATTGCAGAGAAAATGATTATTGGCCTTCGGTCAAGGTGAGCTGATGCTATTCCCGACGCAAGATTTGTTATACCAGGTCCTTTAGTAACAATTACAACGCCCGGTATTCCTGTTATTTCACCATATGTTGATGCCATATATGCCGCAGTATTCTCATGATGGGTCAAAACATAGTTTATGCCCTGATTTGCGAATGCATTGATTAAATTAATTGTGTCACTACCAGGTGTTCCAAATACTTGCTTTACACCTCTCTTTTTCAAATACTTCGCGATAAAATCACAAGTGTACATTATCTCTCCTTTATTACTTTACCAACAGGGGCACCATTATCAGAATATATCTCAAGCATGTCACCTACTTTTGCAGTATCTTCAATTCCGGCAGTTATATATACACCTAATGTGGTCTCTATATTTGCAATTTTTCTTGGCGTCCAATCCTTTTGTCCAAGCATATGCCGAATAACGGATATCTCTTGTACTTTTCCTTCATTAATGCTTATCATATCGAATTCAGTACCACCACAATCTGAACAAAAATATTTTTTTGGAAATGTACATTTATTACAATTGCTACATTTTTGAATAAATAACTTTTCCATTTATATGGCCTCTAATATTGCTGCTGCAACTGTCCCACCATGTCTATATAAAGTCATGCCGTAACCCGTAACAATTCCAAAATTTACGTCATTTAACTGTCTCTCACCAGCCCTATTTTGTAACTGTAAAACAACTTCACCAATTCCATTCAACCCTCCTGCCATACCACCTGGTTGACCCGCGGAGAGCATACCACCCCATGTATTTACAGGTTCAGTTTTCTCTTTCATACCATCTAGATAATCCCTAAGCTTTTCATCTTTTATTATTCTAAGATCATTCAGCTGTGCAAGTACAATTGCAGGATAGTCGTCGTAAATACTCAATACACCAATATCCTGCGGCGCTAATTTTGCGGTTTCAAAAAGCTTATCTCTAAAAGTTGTAATGCCTGTTTCTGTTCCATCACCCTCTTGATTTTCATAGTTAAAACTTTGCTCCAATGCTCTGATCCTAACTTGCCTTTTGAGTCTTTCGTTTTCGTTTTTTGATATTATTATTGCGTAGGCACCAGCAACGACGGGCACACAATCGTACCTGCAAAGGGGATCCGCGACTATTGGAGCGCTGTTATACTCTTCTTGAGTTAATTCATTTTTATAAACAGCATATGGATTTTTTGATGCCCAATTACGCTGAGATATCAAAAGATTGGCGTAATCGCTTTTTTCTAAATTATACTTTTTCATTTGCCTTGAGGTAACTAATGAATACACTCCATTTGGACCACCATGACCAAGAGGTGATAGGTGATCTCTTGTTGCACTGTTGTATGAATTAGCAATTTTTGCATATCCTGAAAGGCCTGTTGCGTCCCCAGCTAGTATCAATATGTTTTTCGCCGCTCCAGTTTTAATCGCACGTGATGCGTGCCCTAACATATTCATTGCAGATGAACCACCATTCGTATCTTGGAGTAACCAGTTTAAACTTAGACCAAATCGCCAAGCTATATCAATTGCAGAGTCCGGGGTAATAGAAAATGATGCAATGGCAAGACCATCTATTTCTTTGTGCTTCATATTTGCATCCTGTAACGCATCCAATACAGCGTCTTTCATAAGATTATGAACTGTTTGCTCATCATTTGGATGTCTTGTATATATGGACTGTCCGACGCCAATAATTCTAGGATCAAACATTGACTCTTAATTTACTAGATATATTGGAATTTCAGAATGTAACATTAGGTGCCGCGTAGCGCCACCAAATATAATTTCCCTCAAGCGACTTTGGGTGTAGGCACCCTTTACAATAAGGTCTGCATTTACAGATTTACTAAAGTCAAGAGTCGCTTCACCTATCTTTTTTTCATCCCCTGAAATTGTTACAGGCTTTGCATCTATACCATGAGACGCTAACAATTCTGAAACCTGCTCACCAGTGGGACCGTCAGTGATAACCTTTTCCACGGTCAAAATTGTGACATTATTTGCTTTCTTTAGTATTGGTAAGGCAGCAAAAACTGCTCTTGAACTTTCGGTTGTACAATTCCAAGAAATCACAACTTCCCTACCAATATCAATCTGCTTATTCATCGGGATTAGCATTACCGGCCGCCCACCGTCAAATAGTATTGTTTGAATGGAACTCAAACTCGCGCTTTGAAGCTCTTGATATGGTCTCGAGATAATAACTACATTATAAACTCTTGAGAGATCCCCTAAATATTTTTGATTCTCAAGCTCTTCAGATAACCACTTGTATTTAAGATCCTTCAGATCACTATCATTTTTTCTTAAAATATTTATATGATTGATAAACTTCTCTTTATATTTAATTGCCTCTTCTTTATTTTCACCATGATGCAAGGAGTCAAAAACGATTGAGCCCTCCTGCGCAATAAAGCTATCAATTCTCTGATGAATGGCAACACCACTTACGCTAGAATTATATTTCTTAGCAAGAGCGACTGCGCAATCAATTAGATGGGGTATTGTCTCGATATATTCAAAAGGTAATAGTATATTTCTCATCTTGATTTCTTATCCTTTACAGACCTTTCATTAAATCTTTTACATCAATTGGAAGTTCAAGTTCTTTTCCAGTCTTTGACGATAAATCCATTGCCATTGTTAAGACTAAATTTCGATGACCTTCTTCTGCTGTCGCGTGAGGCGTGTCTTTACCAAGGTATATTCTGCTGAACCAAGAATTTGTTTCCTCTCTCATTGGTCCCCATAAATCACCATTGTATATATCACCGGGCGGAAAGCTTGTAAGAAAGTCAACATTTCTCGTGGCTTCTATTTGCAAACCCTCAGGTCGATATGCAGGCCCCTGATTATATTCTGTGGCTAAGATTACATCTCTGTGTGTATCCTCAATATCAATAACACCTTTAGTTCCAACAACGCCAATCTCAAGTCCATAAACGGCTCCCGGCCAAACTTTTGGCAGCGCCCAACAAATATTCATGCTAAAAATTGTGCCGTCTTCCATAGTAAAAACACCAAATGTTGCGTCTTTTGTTCCAAGCTCTGCCATAATTTTTTCTGTTGAACGCGCAAAAATTGAAACAGGCTTTGCTTGATCTCCAAGCATCCAAAGTGCCATATCTAGGCTATGTGTGCCTGATACTACCATTGGTGTTAAATGTCTTCTATCTTGAGATAATCTCACTTCCCCTGTAGGCGCCATTTTATTCATAAATGCTCTTACTACAACAGCTGTTGCTTCACCTATTTGCCCATTATTTATTCTTTCTTTTACAGCCAAGAAACGTCTTCTAAATCTTTGCGTGTAGCCAACAACTGCATCGACTCCCGCTTCTTGAATTGCAGTTAAGACTTTAAGTGACTCAACGGCATCTGTCGCTAGTGGCTTTTCAATTAACATCGGAAGCTTTCTCTCAACAGCTGAGAGTATTGGCTCAACGTGGCTCCAAGTTGATGTGGCGATAATTACTGCATCGACCTCGGGTCTCTCAATTAATTCTCTAAAATTTTGTGTGAAGAAATCAGCTTTTATATCTTCTTTTAACTTTAATCCCAAATCTTCATTAATATCGGAGAGTCCTATCCATCCAATCCCGGGGTATTCTTTCGCGAGCGTTGAACGCATCCTACCAACGACACCACAGCCTACCACAGCTAAACCTAATTTCTTCTCACCTGCCATAATCATACGCCTTTTTATTGATTTTTATTCTACTCAAAAATCTCAATTATTCAATCGATTTAAATTTATTGAGAGCCAGAGTCTTTTATTTTCTTCTGATATTTTTCGTACAAGTCTGGTCTATTCTTTTTTGTGGTTAGAAGTGACTGGCTAAGTCTCCATTTACTTATTGCGCCGTGATCTCCCGATAGAAGTACATTGGGTATTTTTGATCCGTCATAATCTCTTGGCAATGTGTATTGAGGATACTCTAGCAGACCATTCTCGTAACTTTCACTCTCAATGGATGTTTTTGTACTTAATACTCCGTCTAATAATCTCACACAAGAGTCAATAATATTGATCGCAGCAATATCTCCATTTGTAAGGATATAATCCCCAATTGAGATCTCTAAGGCTCCAGTTGATTCAATTATTCTTTGATCAATACCTTCAAACCTTCCACATATAAATATCAGCCCCTCTTTTCTTACTAATTCTTTTGTTATTTCCTGATCGTATTTGACTCCCCTTGCCGCCGGTACAATTAAAGGCCTTGTATCACCATGTTGTCGCATATTGTCAACAATTGGCAGCACGATATCTGCTCTCATAATCATACCCGGTCCACCACCTGCAGGTGGGCTATCGATTTTAACTTTCTTACTGTTCTGCCTCTTTTCGAGGGGTATAATTTCGAGACTCCATTTTCCTTCAGCTAACGACTTACCAATATTACTGTACTCAAGTGGCCCGGGAAATATCTCGGGCGTTGTTGTGATTATAGATATTTTCCATGTGGAGATACTCATCTTAAATTGTTGCACCCTATTCTCTTAGATATAAATCCTACCTATAAAAATACACCTTTGTTGGTGTAATTGATATGATTAATTAACGCGTTTGAGGTAGAGATTATTATTTCTCTTTATCTTCGGCTGGAGCTTCTTCAGCTGGAGCTTCTTCAGCTGGAGCTTCTTCGGCTGCTGGAGCTTCTTCGGCT
>MDTD01173206.1_pt1 | contig 24486 bp, 26 predicted proteins | sample 811221 | NCBI WGS metagenome assembly MDTD01 (sample SAMN05326646, study PRJNA326480) | marine metagenome | isolation source: seawater | place: Pacific Ocean: South West | collected 2011 | reverse complement strand
GTGGTGCCTTGCCCTTCTTGGGGGGCGGTGGAGGTGGTGCCTTGCCCTTCTTGGGGGGCGGTGGAGGTGGTGCCTTGCCCTTCTTGGGGGGAGGCGGTGGTGATTCCTTCATCTTCTTCAAACGAGCAGCCAGTTCGTAATCTTCGTTTGCGACTGCCTCTGCTATTTTCTCGTCGATCCCGGGGGGCGGGGGTGGCGTGTCGGGCATGACAGTCGTCCCCTTAGGTAAGCGCACGCGATTTCAATGAATCGGGTCTCAGGCCGGTAAGGCGATCAGAGAATGGACGGGGATGGGCTCTATTTTGCCGCGGCCGTTCAATCCGATGAGTTCGATTACAAAGCAGGTGCCAACGGTTTGGGCCCCGGTTCCTTCGATGAGGGATATCGCAGCCTGGACGGTGCCCCCCGTTGCTAGAAGGTCGTCCACGATAATTACGCGGTCTTCGTCAACGAGGGCGTCTTTGTGCATCTCCAGTGTGTTTGTTCCATATTCCAATTCATAAGCCACAGAAACGGTTTCAGAGGGGAGTTTGCCGGGCTTTCGAATGGGGATGAACGGACAGCCTAGCTGTGCTGCTAAAAGGGGGCCGAAGATGAAGCCCCGGGCCTCCGGGCCCGCGACGGCCGTTGGTTTTGTCTCTGCGACTGACTCCGCGAAGGATTCTGCGATCCTCTTCATCAGGGCCGGGTCGGCGAGTACGGGGGTTATGTCTCTGAACTGTATGCCTGGTATGGGGAAATCCGGCACGGTCCGTATGCATCTTTCCAACTCGTCGCGAATGTCCATGGTACCACCTTTGTGCCGCCCCGGGGCACAGGGGCCCCGGAGCGGTTCAGGTTATGTCTTCAACAATCAAAATACCAAGCCGAAGAGCCACTCGAAGGTGGTCTCGTTTCCTGGGCCTAGGTAGAACATTGTCATGAGTATGGCAATTGTCCACATTACAGGATTGAGTTCGTCGGTCTTCTGTGTGCCGACCTTGATGGCGACGTATGTGATGACGCCCCATGCGATTCCGTCTGCTATCGAGTAGGTGAATGGCATGAGCACGATTGTCAGGAATGCTGGAAGGACCATCTCGTTGTCGTTCCAGTTGATGTCCACGACCGATTTCATCATCAAGGCCCCGATGATCACCAGCGCACAGGCTCCCGCGTAGGTGGGTATGGCCTGGAAGAGATCGGAAAGGAACAGGCCGGACAGCATCAGAATGCCGACAGTCACGGCTACGAGACCGGTCTTGCCGCCTTCTTCCACACCCGCGCCCGACTCGATGTATGTGGTCGTGGTGCTAGTTCCCGCGAGAGCGCCGACGATTGTCGCCGCTGCGTCCGACATGAATGCCTCATCGCTGTTCATGAGTTGGTCGTCAGCATCTACGTAGCCAGCCTGGCGGCCTACTGAGTAGAGGGTGCCGGCGGTGTCGAAGACGTCGACGAAGAAGAAGGCGATTAGCACTAGCAGGAATATGTCCATGTTGTCAGAGACTGCAGAGAGGGTCTCGCTGGAGAATACGGCGAACAGGGTCTCTTCTGGCAGCGTTGGCATACTCACGATCGATCCGGGATCTGGAGCGGAGGAATACATGCAATCGCTGTAGTTGGGTGCGGTGGGATCTACGCCCTGTGCACCTGGTGGGCAGTTCCAACCGGCTCCTCCGTATCCTGTGGGGTCGTTGTACGGGTCGTATGCCTCGAAAATCCATCCCCATACCGAGGCGCCCATTATTCCCCAGATCATTGCGCCCTTGATACCGCGTGCCATGAGAACGGTGATCAGCACCAGGCCAAGCAGGCCGATTAGTGCTCCGTGGTCAAGCCCCCATGTCTCATGCGGCCCGATGTTGACAAGCGTCGCTGCGTCAGGATATACGACTCCTATTTCTCGGAGGCCGATTATCGCCAGGAATGATCCTATACCAGCTCCAGTGGCGATCTTGAGGTCCTTAGGTATGGCGTTGATCATGGCCGTTCTAGCGCCAACCTGCGGGAGGGAGAGGACCAGGAAGAGCAGTCCCTCAAGGAAAACGGCGAGTAGGGCCACTTCCCATGCTCCCATATGCCAGACTGCCTCGAATGTTCCACCATTGCCATCCGGCAGTACAACGTTAACGACCTTTTCTCCTAACATCCCGTCGCCTTCGTCCCAGACGGTCCCTACGACTGCGAATGTGAAATAGGCGTTCAAACCCATTCCAGGGGCTAGGGCGAATGGGAGATTTGCCCATAATCCCATGACGATGCAGCCTACGAATGCTGCAATCGCGGTCGCGAACAGTGCGTCTTCAAAGGGTATGCCTGTTAGTGCAAGCATCGACGGGTTCACGAATAGGATGTAAGCCATCGTTAGGAAGGTGGTTATCCCTGCTCTGATCTCTGATGATGCGGTCACGCCTTTGGCGCTAAGTCCGAATGTTCTGTCTAGTATGTTGTCTACTGCGCTCATAATTTAGTCTCCTGAGGAAGCCTCTTAGTCAGCGCTTATATCTATACGGCATATCAACGATTCGTCTGTCATGCGTCAATATCAATGACGGTGTCTTTGCCATTTTCAGGGATTGATATCTGAAATGGGGGGGTGTCGCCGAAGCTTTTTGCGAAGTCATCAACATCATCGTCTGGGGTGTGAAATAGGACGAGGTGCTTCGGTTTGCAATCTAGAGCGAATTGAACTAGCTCATTTTTCCCAGCGTGATTCGAGAGGTCGAACTGCTCTATTTCTAGGTCTATTTTCGTCATTTTTCCAAAAATTGGGAGCATCCCGGTATCCAAGAGCGAACGGCCGCCGGAACGGTCTGCCTGATACCCTGTCAGGAGGATCGCATTGGCAGAATCGTGTCTAAGACGATTGAGATACCATATTGCAGGGCCACCGTCTAGCATGCCAGATGTAGTGACAATTACATCCGCCTCCAGGGCTTTGAAGCGGTCTGACTTTCCTCGCACTCTTTTCGTCCAGCGATACGCTTTCTCAAAGGTTGAGGGGTCGCTTAGGTATGTGGGGTGATCCATCCAGATTTGGGATATTCTCGTCCCCATGCCGTCATAATGTACATTCAATGAAGGATCGTTTTGATAGAGTATCTTGATGATGTCCTGTCCCCTTCCCGAAGCAAAGCTGGGGATGATGGCTGTACCTCCCCTAGATCTTATTTCCTGTACTCTTTCAACAAGTCTCTTCTCTTCCCCTGCTCTATCATTGTGGTCCCTTGCAGCATATGTTGCTTCCATAACTAAGATATCGCATTCGATGGGTTTGGCGCCATGGACATTCGGGCTGTTACGTGTGTCAATATCACCGGTCCAAAGTATGGAAAGATCTTCACTCCTCAATTCAATCATGGAAGCCCCTGGAACATGGCCTGCTAGGTGGAGTGTGCAATCCCACCCATCCAACTCGAATGTTTCACCGTGATCATGCGTCATCCATGAATCGAGGGAATCGTCGATGTCCCTCTTGTCCCAGGTTAGAGGGTAGCCTTCTATGCTCGATACCTTGTATGTGTCTCTCCACATGATTTCGGATAAATCCGCTACGAGGGGGGTTGCATGCAATTTGGCGTTGTGATGGCCCACTAACCACGGTGCCATGCCGATGTGATCTATGTGTGCATGTGTGATTATCGCGTTGTCTACAGGGGGGGAAGGAGAAGGATATCGGGGTGGTCTTGAAGCTGCCAACCCATAATCGATCAAGATCCTCTTAGTTCCATGTGTCTCGATGGTACAACCTACATTCCCGACTTCTCTTGCGCCACCTAGGAAGTGAAGCCAGACCTTTGGCATGTTCTTTTGTTCTCGAATGAAGTTCATGAAACCTCGGACCGTCCCCCTGATTTCCTTTGGAACAATTTATCAGTTCATACAAGAAGAAAGATATTTACGGATTTATCAGCCTTCAATTATGAATTATGATTTCAGTTTATGATTATTGAGAGATTATTCTCCAATTATCACAAGCAAATCCTAATCTCCAGTGGAAAAGAAGGGGTGCGTATCAATGAAAAGGGATGTTCAACACGACCTTCTCCATGGCGAGGGCACCAGGACACAATTTGATCCTGGACGAGCTTCGATGTTTTGGCTGCGCAGCTTGTATAGCAGCATGCCCGATCGATGTCTTGATTTTAGAACCACCAATTATAGCGATTAAAGAAGAATCCTGCACTCACTGTGAGATCTGCATACCTGCATGTCCCGTCCATGCTCTTTCTATCATGGAAGTAGAATGATGAAAATCTTAGTGAAAGGAAGCTCAATCCGACATCTAGCATTTGCTCTTGAAGCATTAATGAGGGAAAAAGAGGTGCGAATTCATATACTCACAGAGGAACCAGAAATCGGCCTTTCACAGTCCCTGCAACCCGGCTCGAGATTGAATGCCCATCCAACTTTGGAAACCCTAGCTCGGCACCTACCTCGAGACACAGACGAGAACACTTTGATACGAAGTATGTGGATTTCGAGAGCCTTAGGTATCGAAGCTGCAGAACGAGGCGCCATCATTCACTTGCGTAGCTCGCTGATTGAACATACAAACAACACATTTCGAATTACAGGCGCAGGCCGGATTTCAGATGATTCCATCTCCTTCGAATATATCTACGATCCAATAGTCGAAGAAACAGAAAAATGGTTCGGAGCAACATTTTCACATCCATGCGAAGAAGAAGAATGCCTACCAAGGGGCGATGGAACATGTGAATTCTGGTCGAAGAAACCAATTGTAAGTAAAGCATCACTGGAAACATCAATTTGGTTTGGAAAAGATCCTTTCCAAACAATACCAGTCGAAATCGACAGGGGAATCACAGATGCAAGAGAATGCCTACAACTTCCGAAATATTCCTAATACCACTGTCTTGTGTGCTGACACGTGGTCGGTGTTGAAAGCATAGTGAGTAGAGGGATCCCGAGGCACGCCTTGCTCATAGATCCCGCCGACCAATCACCTGAGGTTGCTGCTAAACGCGCAATTGCAGCCGCAATGGCCGGGTCCTCCATGATTCTGATCGGGGGGTCTTCTGGTACAGATTCGGATAACGTCGATCGTACGGTAGTCGCTATCAGAGAAGCACTGGAACTGATAGAGTGGGCGGCAACTCAAGATTCCGATGCACAAACCCAAGAAAGAATACCCATCATACTCTTCCCCCAGGGAGCAAACGCACTATCTCCCAATGCGGATGGAATAACTTTCATGATGCTGATGAATAGCACGGATCCTAGATTCTTGATCGGGGAACAAGTTGCGGGCGCTCCATTCATCAAGAAAGTGGGGATCAATCCGATACCCATGGGCTATCTGATATGCGCGCCAGGGGGGAAAGCAGGCGAGGTGGGGAAAGCAGACCTGATCAAACCCGAAGACTTGGGGAGAGTGTCATCATACGCTGCAGCGGCTGAGTTATACGGCTTCAAGATGCTATATCTAGAAGCAGGAAGCGGAGCAGCAACACCAGTATCCAAAGATCTCATCTCAGCCGCCCGTAACAGCACCAACATACCGATTGTGGTAGGAGGAGGAATAAAGGATGGAGCCACAGCCAGAATCGCGGTGGAAGCCGGTGCCGATTGGATTGTAACAGGCACATTGGGGGAGCAATTCGAAAATGCAGACGAACTACGAGAAGTGATATCTAACCTCATAACCACCATGAGACCAATTGCTTGAAAACACTCGACTCTAAACACCCTTGAGGGCCTCATCCAATGAGAATATACACAATCACCAGCCCAAATTCGACATCATTGACGATGCCCCCGCTGGCCTAATTTACAGAAGCGGGATCGGTTTCGTATGTATCTGGATATTGGATATACACGGTTTGAGACACATCGATGTAATCTTGCCCCTCTTCATATTCGATATGGAGCTCGTGAACTTCGTAGGTACCGAAGTGAACTGTATTCCACGAGACCTCCTCGCCCTCATCCACGTATCCCTTCTGACTTTGGCATACGATCCCTATCTCGTCAATTAAAGCCCAAGATATCTCAACTTCCCGACCCCCGCCGATATTTTCTATAAGAACCGGATTCTCAACTTTTGAATGTATTAGTATCGAACTAGCGGGCACATCGCTGAACTCGGAAACCGAGTCTATCACCAGGGGCTTCGGATCGTATGTCCCCTCCTCTTCCCATTCAATTCGCAACTCTATCCTTATCACGATCTCTTCTGTAGCCTCCACCCCATTCTCACTTCGAGCAAAGGCCGTGAGATCCCATATCCCGTGTTCCGAGAAACCAACCGAGATCACCTTTCCATTCTGTTCATATGTTAACTGGCCTTCAATATCCCGTATTCCGAATTCAAACGGGGTAGACGCCTCGGTCTTCGTGAAGTCAAAGTCAATGGTCACCACAGTTTTGGAAATCAACTCACCATCAACATACTCCTCAACGACCGTGCCGTTCGAGCGAGTATACCCTACAGAAAGTGTAACTTCATCCTCCCCAACCCCCATGCATCCGGCGTTAAAGATGGAACCCACGATGAATAGGAGGAGAGGCAAAACTCTGAGTGACGAAACCATTCTAATACCCCTGCCCATAATAGAAAATCATACATTCTGAGAAGCGGTAAACTCCCTTTCAAGGTCTAATAGAGCTGTTAGAAGAGCCTCCTCCCTCTCTCTTAGATGCGCCAACTCCTCATCGCCTGTGCCTACAGATAAGATTGAGATCTCTTTTTCTAACTCCTCGATCCTATTCGCCATCTCTATCTTCGTTGAAGATATACCACGACGCCCCCTCATTTTGGCGATTTCAACTTCCAGCCTCTCCACCGTTACCCGCAACTCACCCAACTCAGCTTCAGAACCGGCCAGGGTGTCCCAAGTGCGAATTACTTCGTCAGCAAGAGCGTCTTTGTCTAACTCTAGAAGCCGTCTTCGATGACCGGACGGGTCGCTTGCATTACGCTCTTCCATTGCCTTCCCTCAGTCACGGTTCGAAAGACCGTGTGTATTAGCCTTCTCAGACATATTAAGAGCAGTTTTGCTTTAATGATAGAAACTACACAACTCAGTTACCCCCGCCCCCACTAGTGACCACGAATCAGGAGATTGGAAGAATGGATATTGAATATCGAAGAATCCTCGGAGGTAATTTTGGGGATGATATGAACTCCTGGTTTTGGGAAAGATTGAGCCCAGGAGGTTGGAGCGAGACAGAAAACACCCTGTTAGGAATCGGCTCTTTGTTGGGTAGAGATAGAGACCCAAATAAGACGTGGCACGTCATCGGCTCAGGAGCAGGATACCGATACCCACTTGATCTGTCATCCTCCGAACACTGGAACTTCCTCGCTGTCAGAGGCCCTCTTACGGCACTTGCATTAGGACTCAGTGAGGAAAGAGGATGCACCGATACAGCAATACTTCTCGCACTTATGTCTGAATTTCAACCGCTTCCGGAAGATGAAAGAGAAGGCATAATTTTCATACCTCACCATAGGGCTGCTGAGAATTGTGAATGGGGACCTATTTGCGAAGCTGCAGGCATTGAATACATCGATCCAAGAAACGAATCCAGAGAAGTCATAGAAACAATAAGGAAGTCAAAATTAGTACTTTCAGGGGCCATGCATGCCGCCATCATTGCTGACACATTCAGAGTCAAATGGATATCAGTAACCACTTCTAGCACCATCAATCACTTCAAGTGGCTGGATTGGACCAGTTCGATGAACGTCCCATACGACCCCGTCTTCACCGGCCCGGGTTCACTAGGAGGAAAAATCCAGCACCTTGTTTACAAGTATTCTTGGGCATCAGAGAAAATCCCAAAAAATCACAAAAAGGCAATTGCATACCTCAAGAAAAGGAATCGATCAGGCGCTATTCAAAATTTCAGAGCCGCGGCGATATGGAAAATCGGAGCTCTTGCAGAAAAAAGCCTACGATCCAAAACCTTCTCTAAGGTTGGGAAAAGAATGGATAAGAAAGCCATGAAGGTGGCAGTGAGGACACTTAGAACTGCATCCGAGTCCAAGGGAATGTTAAGCGATGATGACATATTTCAGCATAGATTGACCAAAATGGAAGAACATCTGAACTCCATAATATCCATCAAAACCAATGAGAAACAATGAACATTCAACTACGAAATGGTGAAGTTCGTTTATCGGGACCCGTTAACATGGGGAAATATCGCCTTGTATGGTTTCAGCACTTGCACAAGGCCGCAGGCACGTACGTTATACGACGAGCATTAGCGAACGGCGAGAAACCCTTCCCCATAAATGAAAATGGCAATCCCTGCGACGACAACGGGGCCATCCCGCTGTGGGAGATGCCCGGGAAAGAACTAACCAAATTCATTGACACGTGTGAAGAGATGGGCGTGACATTCGTCGCAACCGAATGGGGCGGGCCGGACTTCTCCACCCTCTCGAAGGATCCTCGCGTCTGTCTAGTTACTTGTGTCAGGAATCCCATCAATCGTTTCATCTCGAACTTTAACTTTGATTACTATTGGATGTGGTCAAAATCAACAAATTACGAACAATATCTGATGGACAAAGAGATTTACACGTCACCAGAATACTACACGCGGATATTCTCCAGGAATCATAATCCATCCGACCCGGTGACAGAACGCCATTTTCAAACCGCGAAAGAAAACATCCTACTCTTCGACAAGGTCATAGTTGCCGAAACAGGGATGGACGCTTTAGGTGAACTCGGCTGGCATAATGAATCCGACACTAAACACGCGACATTCGGAGATAGGTGGGCGATGCTCTTTCTGCTGAAAAAATTACGATTCCGACGTCTCATACAATATATCAGGGCAGTCAAACACAAACCCTCCAATGAAGCTCACATTGAGAAATTGAACAAATTCGACATCCAATTCTACGATTTCCTCAATGCGCCTTGAGAAAGCTATCTAACTCCAATCTTCCTCCAAAGAGCAAGCAAGAAACCCCTTGTCCAAAGAAAGAAACTTTCCATTCCAGTGAGTGGATCAACGAAGTCATCCTGATACGTTCTGAGCGATTTTCGCATTTCCTTCAAATTTCCATTTCTTAGAGTGTCAAAAGAAATCATACCAGCGGCAACTTCAGCATATTTTCGACTATCACACCTGTATAGCAATATCTCACTTCTTGGCATTATTCTCTGCACGCCTGGCCGATCAGGATGGTGCACGAGACACCCCGGTGCCCAGGAGATGGAAAACCCCGACGCAATCGCCCTCCATGCAATATCTGTATCTTCTCTGTGTATGAAATACCTCTCATCAAAACCGCCAATCTCTTCCAAAACCTCTCTTCTGTATGCCATATTCGCAGTTTTGAAACGATTCCAACGATCTCCTGGATGCGGATCCATTGAAAGAAGAACACCGCCATCTTCTGTCGTGACGGAACCCTCTATCACATCAACCCCATCATCCTCGAACGCCTTCAAAATAGACTCGATCCAATTGGAAGACGGAACGCAATCGTCATCAGTAAAGGCGACTATGGAAGCACACCCCCTCTTCCATCCGATATTCCTGGAAAAAGCCGGCCCACGATCTTCCTCCGAATCATCAATTACCTCTATCGAAGCAGGCGATATACTCTGGCTATCAAGTGCCTTCAAGCACCTATCCAAACTTTCAGGCCGGCGAAAAGTCGGTATAACCACATCTACACTCAGAGAATCTGAGCCCGATGCTTCAATCTTCATGACTCACCCTTTTCAGAAAAATGAAGTAACGACGGGTCCTCATCACCCATGACATCGGTGAAACCGTCCATAGTCCTCTTCCACAGCTCCTGTTCCGAATTCCATGCCAACCACCTGTCAACAAATTGAGTGTGCTTTACAATCTCCTCATCATCTTCACCAAGCCTCTTCAGTATCTCGTTTGTCTGTGCTAAAATCGAACCAATAGGCCCATTTAGCATGTAAGTAGAGTAAGGATTTCTTTCCTGTATCACAGTCATATGATCCCTCCACAATGAGAAAATTACATCGTAAAACCAACCGATCATCATAACACATAAAATCACAAACAGACCAATTGAAAAGAGACCCCAATAAGTCGATGAGATGCCAAGGGTGGAAGAATCGCCGTCGAACCTCCAACTGACATAAGGCCAAGTTAGAAGGGTCAAGGTGGTGACCCAAAATGTCATTGAAATCAGAGTCTGACTCTGCTGGACCCGCCAATATTGGCGCATGACCGCTTTCTTTAGCATGCCCGCCCCTCAAAGCCCGCCCGTATCACCATTGTGACAGAATGGGCTACAAGGCATTATTTTCTGAAAGCAGAAATAACACGGGGGTCTGTTGATTCGGAAGGGTCGATCTCACTCATCGACGAAACCACCACGAATCTCCTTTTCACACCATGTCGGCTACCGAAGTTGGAGTAGATGTATTCCATCGCTCCATCCTTATCATCAGCCACTACGTCCATCGTAAAGGGCTGATTCTTCACACCGCTCCGAAATGTCCCAACCACTCTAAACGCCTTGACCATGGCCAACCGTCGAGGGAACCTGATTTAATCCGCACGGATGCTTCAAACCACCATACAACAAACCATCTTTGCATCTAATACCCCATCGTTTAGAATAGATGCCCTGCAACACGCACCCATGGAGCCAGACGAAGCAAGGCGAATTACCCGCCTCATCGAAGCCAACCACTCCAGACAGGAGGCTCTGAGAGCCCAGTTAGAACGGCTTTCAGCACTTCTCGATGAACAAACCAGAGCTCAAGGAACGCTTGAAGCCACTGCGATGCAGACCAACAAACGTACAATGATCCCCCTTGGAAGCGGCGTCCAGATTCCAGTGACTATCGAAGAGGCAGCGCTCCCCGTAATAGACATCGGATCCGGCGTCCAGATCGAGACAACTCACGAAAAGGCGATACAGATGTTAAACCAGAGGAACACGGAACTAACAAACCTGATCGAGAGCATGGTCGAAGAATCGAGAGTAATCGATTCCACAATTGTAGAACTCACCAACCAAATCGAAGACAACCAATCAGACACCACCCCCAAACCTCCGAAAGAATCAACGGATCAAGAACCACCGCAGAGCCAACCCAAAAAGCGAACTCCGAGACGCAAGAGAGGAACAGAGCTGACGCTCGACGACTGAGGCGAAAACATGGGCTTCCTAACTAGGTTCAGGCGTAACGCTAACAGAATCGAGGACCCTGATGCCCTGGCAGGAGAAGAACAAGAAGAACAAGAACATCCAATTATCGATGAGCCACCTGAATACGGTCAACCACAGAGCCAAGACAATCACGACGGTGAAAGCGAATGGGAATCCGACGAATCCCTAGAGGCAATTGAAACCCCTTCTGATAAGCGAGCTAGACGCCTCAAAGAGCGACACTCGAAGACAATCAAGGTACCAGTGAAGCCTTCTATCGAAACTAACCCCTCTAAATTGGTTCCAAAGCCATCACAGGGGTTGTCTATTGACCTCGACAAAATAGTGAACAAGCCATCTCGGAGAAGAATATCAGCAACTCCTGCCTTTGAAGCAATAATGTCAGAACTTGAGACCACCTTGCTTGAAGCGGACATGGGGCATATCGCTGTCGATGCGGTCCTTTCGGAGATGAGATCGAAATTAATCGGCTCACCCCTACCCAAGAAAGGAGACGTAGGACACCTCTTGGACGCGACACTTGTTTCCGCGTTGGATTCGTTGTTGAGAGTTTCATATTGGGACTTCGACCAGACCATCGAAACTCTGCTCGACGAGGAACCGCCGGTAGTCATAATGCTCGTCGGCGTCAATGGAACTGGCAAAACGACCACAGCAGCAAAGATATCCTACAGACTGATCCAACGAGGTCTTTCCGTCGTCTTGGGAGCAGCGGACACATTTCGAGCCGGTGCGATAGACCAATTGAATGATCATGCCGAACAAATCGGCGCACGTTGTGTCAAAAGTCAGAGAGGCGGCGATTCCGCCGCGGTGGCTAGAGACGCAATAGACAGCGCCAAAGCCAGAGGGGATGACGTGGTCATAATCGACACAGCGGGCCGCATGCAGAACAAAACCAATCTGATGCAGGAGCTGAAGAAAGTCCACAGGGTAGCATCACCGCACATCGTCTTGTTTGTCGGCGACGCGTTGGCAGGAAACGATGCCGTTGAACAAGCTAGAAAATTTCAATCCGTATTGCATTTTGATGGCGCTGTTTTAACTAAGTTGGACACGGATGCCAGAGGTGGCGCGGCGCTTTCAATAGCACACGCTACGAACAGACCGATCGTTCTAGCCGGTTCTGGCCAAGAGTATCAAGACTTGATAGACTTCGAACCGGTCCATTTCCTAACAAAATTACTTTCTGAGGATATCGACCCCTCTGTATTCAAGATCTTTGGAGTTGATGCCCAATGAGTGAACCGCCATGTGCATTGATTGCATTAAGAGACCCGATAACTACGGGCCGTTTGAAAATGATTTTGAAACAAAGGGGATGGATTACCGAATCCACTTCAAGCAGCGAGGACGCCGTGACAATATACAAATCGATACGTCCGAGGGTGGTTTTTTTGGGAATAGACCTACCACCGAATGATGGACATGACACCGCTCTGCAGATAAGGGCATCCGACAACCAAGGAAGAATAGTCATAATCACTCCTAAAAATAGGGTTGAGATAGCAAATAAAACAGCCATTTCAATCGGCGCGATGACCACGTTAATCACCCCTATTATCGCTTCAGAAGTCGAAACCGTGTGGCCCAAAATAATGGGGGTGATACCACCTGCTCCAGGGCTGGCAAATTACCAACCCCCATTACCCGAGCCACCACCCCCATCATCACAGCCACAAGCCATGCCGCCCCCGGCGCCGGTCGAACCCATCTCTCCTCCACCAGCAAAAAAAACGAGGGGAAGAGGTCGTTGGATTGTTAGACTCGCACTCTTGATATTCGTTATCGGAGGGGCAGTCGCTGGTGCGATATACGCTGGATACATCCCCGTCTGAAGATCAATCTTCTACAGCGACCATCCTTATCGCGTCAACTACCATGCTGCCTTCTGGCGCTTGAATAACCTCGATCACCTTGACCCGAGAATCATTCAGGAGCTCACCATCTCCCATCAAGACCCTCAACCGAATACGCCACCTGAACACGAACTCCCTTAGAACGAGAAATACGATCAGGAGGAGAACAACCACAGCAGCTACATCTGCAAGCCCAAAACCCATCCAAGATCACTCCCGCCGAGAAAACGAAGACGTCATACAGATGCCTCCTCAGCATATTTCATAGCAGCAGCCAGGGGCTCCCGGTTTCGAATGATGCCAGACCCGACAATGACCGCATCGGAACCAGCGGCGATCGCCTCTCGGGGGTGCCCGTATCTCTGCCCCATTCGCGCCTCTCTCGAATTCAGATTAATGCCGGGCGTTAGAATCATCTTATCTCTCCCCACCAAACTCCGCAATTCGGAGATGTTGCTCGGATCGCTCCCGTTCCCTATGAAACCACAAACCCCCTCTATTTCACGGCAAGAATCCACGACTGCTCTGCAGTATTGCTTGTCCAAAAGATTGCCCGAACTAGACATCTGTGCCAAAACAGCGACTGAACCCCTTCTACCACACTCTCTCCACGCTTCGTGAATCCCATCTACGATATCGGGCCCTGATATCCTATGCGCAGTCACCACATCAGCCCACTGGGCTATTCTTTGATGACCGAGCATCTGGATTTTTGACACGTAACCTATGTCAGCGAACTTTCTATCCTCAAACAATAGAACACCCATATCCTTTGCAGGCTCGACCACCTCTTTCATCCACCTGTCCAGATGAAAGTCGTGTATCCCATCAACATGGGTCTTCAACATACAGATATGATCCCCCACCTCGTGGAGCATATTCGATATTTCAGAGACTGTGAAGAGGTCAGCTGCAAGTATGACACGAGTCTTTCTGTCTTCAATCGATGAACGAATTTCATCGACCGATAGACACGCATAACCCCCACTCATCCTAACGCCCTCTGATGACCAGTACCTCAAGGTTCCCGAGAATTGTATTGGAACACGTTTAAATTGGACCCTAAGTAGTCAACCATGGGTTGTATAGCCCAGAGTTGATCAAATGTCTGTCGGAATAGAGCCAATGGGGGAGATGGTCCTCCTAGAGATGGAAAACGCACCAGAGAAGACCGAATCGGGACTCCTCCTCCCGGAGGAAGCCCGCGAGAAGATGAATGTAGGAAAGGTAGTGGCTATAGGACCGGACGTCGAGGGGCTGAACCTCGATGACCGGGTCATTTACCGCCAATATAGCGGTACAAAGGTAGAATGGCTCGGAATAGAATACATGTTAATCAAATCCGAAGATCTTCAAGCGAAGGTACTGGACCTCTGAATAAAAGGAGTTGAAATGAATGGCAAAGCAAATGTTGTATGGAGAAGAAGCAAGAAGAAAACTGCTCGAGGGCATAGACTCAGTCGCGAACGCGGTCAAAGTCACACTCGGTCCTGCTGCTAGGACGGTTGTTCTGGAGAAGAGCTGGGGTAGCCCCACCATCATAAATGACGGAGTCACCATTGCCAAGGATATCTCTCTCGCCGACCCCTTTGCAAACATGGGTGCTAAACTAGTGCAAGAAGTTGCGAGTAAGACCCAAGATAACGCCGGGGACGGCACCTCGACAGCTAGCATACTCGCTCAGGCGCTCTGTCATACGGGCCTTCGAAATGTCACTGCTGGTGCAAGCCCCGTGGAGCTGAAATCAGGATACGATGAAGCAATATCCGTTGTAGTCGATCGTCTGAAGGAAATGGCAAGCCCCGTGGAGACCAGTGAGACAATCCACCAAGTAGCCACAATAGCCGCGAACAACGACTCGGACATAGGCTCGTTAATCGCAGAAGCCGTCGAAGCCGTCGGACAAGAAGGGGTCATCACAGTGGAAGAAGCGAAGTCAGCTGAAACCGACCTCAAGGTCGTCGAAGGTATGGAAGTCGACAAAGGATACATTTCCCCATATTTTATCACCGACCGTGAAAAGAAAGAGGCAATTCTAGAAAATCCTATGATTCTGATTACGGATCAAACGATCAACAGCGCCCAAGACCTTCTTCCTAGTCTAGAAGTCAGCATGCAGCAAAAGAGACCGCTCCTCATCATAGCGAAAGATGTCGAGGGCGAAGCTCTTGCAACACTTGTTTTGAACGTAGCCAGCCGAGTCGTCAAAGCAGCAGCGGTGAAAGCCCCGGGCTTTGGTGACGAACAGGGCGAATTATTAGATGACATAGCCATCTTAACTGGGGCAACGGTGCTCGCGAAAGACAAGAGCGCGGACTTGAAAGCACAGGGTCCAATGTCGCTCGGCGGCGCTGAGAAGGTCATCATAGCCAAGAACAAGACCACATTTGTCGGCGGCGAGGGCAACAAGAAAGCGATCAATGAACGCGCTGACATGCTAAAGAGCCAAGAGAAACTATCCAAATCAAAGTGGGATAAAGAGAAGATGCAGAAGCGAATCGGTAAGATGACTGGTGGTGTAGCCGTTCTTAGGATAGGCGCAGCTACAGAGACTGAAATGAAAGAAAAGAAGGCCAGAGTAGACGATGCGTTGAATGCAACCCGCGCTGCCATGGCTGAAGGCGTCGTCGTCGGCGGCGGCGTGGCTCTTCTAAGAGCCAGGGACGCACTCAACCCACTCATGAAAAAGAGCTCAGGAGACCATTCGATAGGCGTACAAGCGGTATATGACGCCCTCTCAGCCCCACTCAGACAGATCAGTGAGAATGCAGGAGAGGAACCCAGCGTTGTCGTTGCCAAAGTCATCGAAAACGACTCAGAAAATTTTGGTTACAACGCCAGGAATAAGGAATACGTCGATCTCTTGGATGAAGGCGTGATTGACCCTGTAAAAGTAACCAGGAACGCTCTTCAGTCAGCCGGCTCCATAGCAGGACTAGTCCTCACCACTGAAACACTTGTCGCTGACGAGCCTAAACCCGATCTGCCAGCGGCCGGCGCAGACATGGGCGGCATGGGCGGCATGGGCGGCATGGGCGGCATGGATTTCTGAAGCAACCCATGCGCATCGTTGATGGGCGTCCCGCCGGACCCTCAGCTGGGAACCATCGATGAACAACAATGTCCTTCGCGTGGATGTACTTCCGAGAATCGGCTCTGGGCTAATCGATAGTCGAGCAATTTCAACAAAAAAAATACTTCCAAAAGAAATCGAAATCAACGTGAAAGAAATTAGGACCAGCTTGGGTTATACTATTCAAGGCGATTTGGCTAAAGAAGAAAGAGAAAACGCAGCGAAGGACCTATTTTCAGACCCGATCATAGAACACTACTCACTCGACGGCTCGATAGCAGCAGGAATCCTTCCCGACCTTGGCCATTCGGACATCACCATCCAAGTCGGATTCAAGCCGGGTGTAACTGACAATAGAGCCATGGCAGCGGAAGACGGGCTCAGAACGCTGTTCCCTGAAAAAAAGATGAATGTGGCCTCAACGATCTCATATCATTTCTGGTTTGAGGAAAACATCCCAGATACTGAACCGATAATCGCGTTGTTGCACAATCCAATGCTTGAGCAATGCGCTATTTTAGATTCTGATAAAAGAATGGAGAATTTGATCCCATTCCCCATTCTACCTGCCCAGAAAAAACGCGAATCAGAAACCGTTGATTTAGAGGTGGACGACGATGAACTGCTTGAAATTAGTGAAAGAGGTTTGTTGGCCCTGAATCTACAGGAGATGAAGGCAATACAATCACACTACAGAGACCCTGCTGTCAGGCGAACCCGAGAGGAATTAGGCTTACCGCCACACGCACCCACCGATGCTGAACTAGAGTGTTTGGCGCAGACCTGGTCAGAACATTGCTCACACAAGATATTCGCAGCCAAGATCCATCACAGAGATACTGAAACCGGCGAATCGTCCACGATAGATTCGCTATTCAAGACACATATCATGAAACCCACTCTTGACATCCAGAAAGAAGTCGATTGGCTACTCTCGATTTTCCATGACAATTCAGGAGTTATTGCCTGGAATGAAAATTGGAGCCTCTGTATGAAAGCCGAGACCCACAATTCACCCAGTGCCCTAGATCCGTTCGGCGGGGCGATGACTGGAATCGTCGGCGTCAACAGAGACATTCTCGGTACAGGGCTAGGCGCAAGACCAATTGCAAACACAGACGTATTTTGCTTTGGCCCTCCAGATTATTCAGGAAACATACCCAAGGGGCTTTTCCACCCCTCCAGAGTGTTCCGTGGAGTCCATGCAGGAGTCAGAGCCGGCGGGAACGAATCCGGAATACCCACAGTAAACGGCGCGATCATTTTCGATGAGAGATACCTGGGTAAGCCACTGGTCTACTGTGGCACAGTTGGCATAATGCCCCGCACCCTTCCCGATGGAAGGGAATCGCATGACAAAACCCCCACCCCCGGCGACATCGTCTACATGGTCGGGGGAAGAGTCGGTTTCGACGGCATACACGGCGCCACCTTCTCCAGCCTCGAGTTGACGGAAGAGAGCCCGAGCTCAGCGGTTCAAATCGGCGATCCAATCACCCAGAAGAAAATGCTCGATATGATTATTGAAGCAAGAGACGAGGGTTTGATACAAGTCATCACCGATAATGGAGCAGGCGGTCTTTCAAGCTCAGTCGGCGAGATGGCTGAACTGACAGGCGGGGCAGATCTAGATCTCGCAGTGGTCCCACTCAAGCAGACAGGTCTGAGCCCATGGGAGATACTGGTCTCAGAATCTCAAGAAAGGATGACCGTGGGCGTCAAACCAGAGGATTGCGAATCATTCGAATTGCTCGCAGCACTTCATGAGGTCGAAGCAACAGCGGTCGGAAAATTCACAGATTCAGGCGCATTTGTTGTCCGAATGGGAACCGATGTAGTCGCTCATTTACCCATTTCATTCCTACATGACGGTTGTCCCCAATTAGAACTCGAATCTGAATGGACCCCCCCGATACATGCGGAATTGATACTCCCAGAACTTTCACAGATGGGAGAAGTACTTTCGAGACTCATAGCCAGACCGAACATCGCCAGCAAAGAATGGTGGGTCCGTTCATACGATCATGAAGTCATCGCCCAATCGGTGATCAAGCCGTTCTGCGGGGCCAATCACGATGCCCCTGGCGACGCTGCTGTTATCGCCCCGATTCAAGGTCAAACACAAGGCGCGGTGATATCCAATGGTATCATCCCCAGATATTCCGATATTGATGCGTATGCAATGACCGCCGCCAGCATCGATGAAGCCTTGCGTAATGCGGTCTGCGTCGGTGTCGACTTGGATCTCATCGCGGGCCTAGACAATTTCTGTTGGCCGGACCCAATAGAATCGGAAAAGACCCCTGATGGCCGATATAAACTAGCCCAACTAGTCCGAGCAAACCGCGCTCTGGACGAGGTATGTAGAGCCTACAAACTACCATGCATAAGCGGAAAGGACTCAATGAAGAATGATGCTAAATTGCACGGCGAAAAAATCAGCATACCCCCAACAATCTTATTCAGTTTAATTGGGAACCATTCGGATGTCCGAAAGGCCGTGTCTAGCGATTTCAAAACTCCAGGAGATAGGATATATCTCTGCGGTGAATCCCATCAAGAACTCGGAGCCAGCGAACTTGCATACATGCTCAGAGACGAAACCCAAGGCCAATCAGGTATAGGGGCGCGTGTACCAGAGATAGACACGACACGTAATTTGGCGATGTACAGAGCCCTAACAGAGGCGATGCAAAAGAGCCTCGTCGCGAGCGCTCACGACTGCAGCGATGGTGGATTAGCAGTAGCACTTTCAGAGTGCTGCTTCGGTTCAGATTCCGGAGCCCGGATTGACATATCTGCAATCATGTCCGACTGCGACCAGATAGAGCCATGGGGAGCCATGTTTGGAGAATCTTTGGGCCGAATACTCGTAAGCGTGAAAGCCGAAAATAAGGAGGCATTTGAAAATTCAATGATAGGCCACGCATGCTATTCCTTGGGCGTTGTTGAAGAGGGCGATACCATCTCAGTAACCAATGGAGACATTCCTTTGATTTCCACTTCAATGAGCACTCTTCGAAAGGCATGGAAAGAAACTCTCGACGGGGGCGGCCCGCAATGACCAAAACACGAGTTGCAGTTCTTTCCGGATTCGGGATCAATTGTGAAACTGAGACTATGGCAGCCTTCGAAATGGCCGGCGGCAATCCACAGAAAGTACATGTCAATAAACTCGTCAAAGGGGACCTCAATCTGGATAATTATCACATCATGGCTGTTCCAGGGGGTTTCTCTTTCGGAGATCATTTAGGCAGCGGCAGGTTGTTGGGCAACCGACTGAGATTCGGCCTTCGCGACCAGGTCAGACGCTTCGTGCGAGCCGGTAAGCCAGTAATTGGCATTTGTAATGGTTTTCAGGTGCTGGTAAAGATGGGCCTACTCCCAGGCGACGAAGAAGTAACACTCACTCAAACGGCATCACTTGCGCTAAACGATAGTGCCCATTATGAAAATCGCTGGGCGACACTCGAATTCGACTCAAAAAGCCCATGCATTTGGACCAAGGGCCTTACTAGAATAAGAGTGCCAGTCCGTCACGGAGAAGGCAAATTCGTCACAAAAGATAGAGAACTGCTAGATCGGTGGGCTCAGACTGGGCAACTCGTGGCCAAGTACGTCGACCCGTCGACAGAATACCCCGGGGCCACAGATCAAGTGCTCCCTTACCCAATCTCTCCCAATCAAAGCTGGAGAAATATTGCGGGAGTCTGCGATCCGACGGGACTCGTCTTCGGGCTCATGCCCCATCCAGAGGCATACCATAGCACATGGCTCTCACCTGACTGGACAAGAGAAGGCGATATTGAACACGGGCGCGCCCCTTCAATTACCATCTTTCGCAATGCGGTGGAATATTCCCTCCAATGTCGAAAGGAGACTTGAGACATGGTTCTGAGAAGCATTCTCATATCACCAATCGCGAGATACTTCCGCACAAAGAGAATGTTTTCCGAAGCATCAGAATACGCCAAACAGAAAGGAAAGCCATTGATGATGATCGGTGACCCTTGCAGTGGCAATTACTTCCATTTCATGTCCAGCATGTTTCCAAACAGTGAGCACGGGGATGTCACCATCGATCTATACGGATGTCAGGAGTGCAATAAGATGGATATCAACGACATTGACTCGTGGAAAGCATTCGATGACAACTCGTTTGTGGTTATGGAGACCGGAGTATTGGGATTCTCAGAAAACTTAGAACTTGTAATCGCCCAAATTAAGAGGGTATCTGGGGGCGACTTCCTATCAGCAGGAGGCAACAAAGGACTGCTATGGGAGACACTGCTCTACAAGACATATAGCAAGAAGTTGAATTATACTATGAATCCATTCGACTCCAGAAAAGACACTCATTATACTGGTAGGAAATTAGGTAGGAAAGAGAAGGTCAAAGTGGAATTTTGACATACTAACACCTGTTTTCTAGGAAGGCGCTTTGTACAACCGGATTAGTCGCTGGGTGTGTTGCAGCATCTTCCATGTCGAGACAGGGTCCCGATCGATGCCCCTCTGACACTCCATCCCCTTCCGAACTCAATACCGTGGTCTGGGGCCATCGCATATCTCGATAGGGACGGGGTGTTGAATGTCGGCTCTGAGAATTATGTTAACTCCCCCTCAGAAGTCATATTGCTCCCACATGCAGCTCGATGTGTAGCTAGGCTGCGTAGATCAGGTATACGAATCGCTGTTGTGACGAACCAATCTCCAATAGGTAGGGGGTATTGGGATTCTGAGAATCTAGCACGTATCCATGACCAGGTACAGAAACTCCTCCTGATCGAGGACGAAGATGCGGTTTTAGATCTGATACTCCACAGCCCCTATGCCCCATACCAGAATGCATGGGCAAGGAAGCCCAATCCGGGCATGCTAGAGGCAGCCCGTCAGCTGATCGACCACGCAGAATCAACCAAGAAATGGTCTGAACTATCAATGAAATTTGCCGATGATTGGTCTGAAAGGCCATCTGAGTCTCATTCAATAATGGTGGGAGACAGAATTTCGGATATGGCGGCCGCAGAGACATTCGGAGTCAGGTCCCTGATGTGCCCTGCCGAGATCGGGCTATCAGCCGTCATAAACGACATCATATCACCGACCATTCAATGAATGCGCACATACCGCAACAGAATGTGAATACAACAGCTCAAGGAAGATCTTGAAGAGTGATTTTTGGCGCCCCGACCGGGATTTGAACCCGGGTCGCAGCCTCGACAGGGCTGCATGATAGGCCACTACACCATCGGGGCTTGCTTCCCAACCGAGTTGGGGATTATGTTTCAATCTGCCCCTCGTTGAAACCTCCTGATTCCACTGCAATGTATTGATGGCCCGTCTGGATACGTTGCTTGTCATGGGCGACGCCCCACTCGTCATTGACGTCATCGACAATGGCGGCCAATGGACACATAGGGAGTGGCGCATGCTCCGTTATCTTGGTGTTGATACGAAGATATTCCCAAACGATACCCCGCTTGAAGAGCTCAGAGATGTCGATGGACTGATTCTTTCCGGCGGAGCAGCAAGGGTGGGGCTAACAGGAGAGCTGGGTCGCTGCGGCGACTATCTTTCACTTGACGTGCCAATTCTTGGGATATGCGCAGGCCTGCAATTTATGGCTGGTTTTTACGGAGGTAAAGCTGCAGAAGCCGATGAGCCAGAATTCGGGGCGGCGACGATGAGACTGTCCGACGATCCGGGCCCGCTGTTCTCAGCCACTCCTTCGGAACAAATCGTGTGGGAAAGCCACAATGACGAGGTAGTAGACGTGCCTGAGAACTTCAGGATAACAGCTTCTAGCGACTCTTGTCGAGTACAGGCAATGCAGAACGACTCCGGCGATCGCCTGGGGGTGCAATTTCACCCAGAGGTTAACGATTCCGAGTTCGGCGAGACCATATTCAGAAACTTCGTCAGTATATGCGACAGAGCGCGAAAGACCGATTGAAATAATGGGCAGGTTGAAGAAGGCTGTCAAACCGGCCCAATTCATGACGAACCGCATGACATTGTACAAGTGCCGTTCTTGTAACCGAACTGACAGGAAGCCCTACGACGCAGAAGGACCGGCTACCTGCAATCACTGCTCGTCTCCAATGGACCCCCTTGAGATTAGATACAGATGCGTGCGATGTGGGCACATCGAATGGATTGAGATAGGCACCACAGGTAAATCATGCCACAAGTGCGGCTATCGAATCTTCGTGAAGCCCCGCAAAGAAGGCCCCGACGGAATCAAGACTCTACGGGCAGAGTAACGCGGAGTTCAAGACCCCAGCCACAATACACAGCATGTGTCCGGTTGGCTCGTCGATCACTCTCCCCGTACTTTCGACGAGTTCGCTGCGCCTTCACGAGTCATTGAGCGCGTAACCGCAATGTCACTTCTGCCTCAACCGCCGCACCTCCTCATAACAGGCCCCCCAGGTTGCGGGAAGACTGCTTTATGGCGACTTTATGCACGCCAAGTTTTGGGGCCTACTTGGACATCCACTGTCCACGTCATGAACATCAGAGACAAGAAGAGGAAAAGCGGTGCAACGGCGTCGTTTGAGACTTTTCTACGCCCAGAGGGAACAGAATCATCGGATACCCTCGCTGGAAGAATGTCCCTTGCAGCATTTTCAAGCAGCAGGGAATACGATTCCAAAGATGACCCGCCACCTGCCGGCAAGGAAACAGAATCAGACAGCGCGCAATCCTTGAGCCGATTGATCATTCTCGAAGACGCCGATCACATGAGTATGAAGTGGCAAGCATATCTTCGTAGAATGCTAGAAACGGTAGGCCCGGCTTCCAGATTCATATTCACTGCACGAGCTCCATCCGCCATCATAGATGCACTCAGGTCGAGAACTCAGATGATTCGCCTTCCCCCCTGCGATGATAAAAAGCTCAAGAGAATCTTGAACGAAATAACCCTCGCTGAGCGCATAACCCTTGAAAATGGCGTTATCGACGACATCCTATATGTAAGTCAGGGCAATATTCGAAGAGCGATATTCATGCTTGAACTGCTTTGGGCCCATGACAAACTATCCGATCGATCATCAATACATGACTTAATCCAAGGAATCACCATGAAAGCGGGCAGAGACATCATCGAGATGGCCCTTCAAGGCAAAGTCGTCGGCTCAAGATGGTTAGATCGCAATGGAAGAAGAGTCAAGGTAAGAACAGGAGCAGTAGCTGAAGTAGACCGTCTTTTGGTCGACCACGGTCTTGAGCCTGAAGATGTAATCGACCAGATACATTCAGCACTTGTAGGGCGCCGACTCCCATTGGACGACATACTCAGGAGCGAGATACTGCAGGCTCTCGCCAAATGCAGCCGAGACATCCAATTACACACGCATGCAAGAATCCACTTCGAGCACTTCCTCCATCGAGTTGCTGAAGTCGGCCGTAATCACATCGTTACAACATAATGGCGGGCGCGGCAGGATTCGAACCCGCGGTCCCCGGCTTAGGAGGCCGGTGCATTATCCAGGCTATGCTACACGCCCGTATCGCCCAGGCCGCCCCCTTCAAGAAAGCCTCCTATCGAATTGCCATATTTTAGCGCCATCAAGCGATGACCTCAAACACATCCAGCAAAAGCGACGGTCGATCGACATATGGACCTGCCAACCCCCTACGCTGAATCTGAGCAGGACGAATCCTCGATTTCATCAGCGATGGAACGAAGAATACAATCTAGAGACAAATGGAGGGGAAGATGGACAAAACTCACCACGAATCCTGTTCTTCGCTCTGCAAGATATTTGTTGGCAGTCGCTCTTCCCATATCTATCATAGCATCATCGGCTTTCCTAGACTCAGACTCCCTCAACATCTCCAGAATAATCTGGTTGGTCTCCACCATTTTGTTCATCCCTCCACTAGTAGCATCTTCCTATGCAAGAATGGCTGCCAAAGATCGTTTAGAACTCAGAAGACAGGGATTTTCACTTAGAGAGTCATATGTCGGCGTCGATCGAATCTTGAACCAACTCGAAGAAAACAAACTCAGGGAGAGAACTAGGTTTTCAGCAGCCGTAGTGGGGCTGATCCTTGCATCGACCATTTCCTCCACCCCTCTGCAAACAGACCTTTCACTCACTCTTCTGAGTTTGACCGCCATTCTCTCTATTGTCATTCTATTCGCCACCATATCAATTGAAAAACAAAAATCAATGGATACTGGAAAAACCCCCTTGTTGAAACTCCATACCCCCTCTCTCCACGATACTATTGCTGAACCTTTGCTAGTCGATTTAGTCTATGCACATCTCGACCCTGAAACTTCCAGCAGGTGGAATATTTGGATGGAAAAAATAGGTAAAGGAGTAAGGCGTCAACAGCAATCAGAAGATGCCATTGAGACGGTTTTGAGAGCCATTTACCTCTCTATGCTTGAAGAAATCGAT
>MDTD01044853.1_pt1 | contig 24487 bp, 23 predicted proteins | sample 811221 | NCBI WGS metagenome assembly MDTD01 (sample SAMN05326646, study PRJNA326480) | marine metagenome | isolation source: seawater | place: Pacific Ocean: South West | collected 2011 | reverse complement strand
TGCACAAGCATCCCTAACAGGAGTATTTCCATCGATGCGGTCGGAACTATAAAACCATATCTCGCTGATAAAATCATCGCCTGTGTGAATAAAGTCGATTTCATGCTTTCCTCCACTATTGAACGCAATATGATCATAACATAAATATACCCGTTCGTCAACATTTACCTTTTTTACAAACCCTTCGGCTCCAACATCTCCATAATAATAACATTTTTCAAATTCCAATTCCATTATTTTGGAATATTCATTAGAAATAGTAATCTTATCATTATTTAATCTTAATTTACTCACATCCTTGGAGTTTATAACGTCACCTTTTAAAGATAACAAAAACAAAAGACGTTCCCATAATATTAGCTTTTGAATGCCAACAGTCATTTTTTTATCAAAACTTTGAAGTGTCAAATTATTTGAAGGTATTTTGAAACACGAAAGATCTAATTCAGTATTTAAATAATCGAACCTGAAGGGCTTGACTGGCTTGGAAAAAACAACAGGATATTTGTTAATAAACGCATACAGAAGAGCACTAAGACTGCTTCCTACTACAATTTGTTCACGCTTTATTGTGACTCTCCTGGCTTTGTCCCTTGGATAGTTGCCAACTCCTCTCGAAGTGCATCACATTCGGCATCCGTGGTACAGCCGGTAACAGCTTTAAAAATCTGTCTTTGGTTGTGTAACATAATTTCTAGATTGTCTTTAATTTTTTCAGTTTTAATTATGATTCTATCTAAAGTTTCTGATGTTTCCGTCAATGCCTCAATCGCGTCATTTTGAACTTGAAATTGGGCACTGTCCTCATACGATGTATCACCGCATGCTAAAAAAAATAGTGGTAGTAGTATAAACATAATTCTCCTTAATTGAATATTGATTGTACATTGTTTTGAAAGACTTGTCAACTATTATTTACGGATTCCATAAGAATCATAGCCACCATAACGCCACTCGGGATGCATAATATGATATCTCTGTCTGTAATGCTGCCAACCAAGTGCGTGTCCAATTTCATGCTCCAACACCCTATCTTTATGTGCGTTATGTGGCAGCATTTGTATTTTGGCTCTTACGATGTCTCCTGACTTAATTCCAGTATACAAGCGCGTAGCTGCCATGTGATTGTTATTAAAATCTCCATCTGGTATAGTAATCAATATCTCTCCATGTTTTGGCGTCATGCACATCGAAAATGGATCACCGACAATAGCACCAAATTCATAACCCAATTTTTCCCAATACTTTATTGCTCTCGTGGCTCGCGTGATGGAAACACCAGAATCAGTACAGACACGGATTCGTGGTAACATTTTCCATTCAGCAGTCTGTTGAGGTTTTTCCAGCGCCTTTAGATCGTATACAGCACTTACAGGATATGTGTCACTTGTTTCGCCCACACCACCAGCAGTGGTGAGCAAAAATAAAAGCCAGCCCATATTTTATATAGTGTGTTATATGGTTATAGTGGCAAGTATCGATCTGGAGTTAACGACTCGATATTGTTTGGACTTGCAGGAGTTTCAATAATTACTTGTCGACTCCACCCATCAGCACTATAATTGCCACCACTGGTGTTGATGGTGTAAATTGTAGCATCAGAATCACCATCCGAACCAACCCACCAGTTTCCTTCACCGTCTGTTGTGGCGGCATTTATATTACCTCCGTCGGGATCCCGAGGGTTTGCAAATGAATCTAATATCGTTACTGTGGTTCCATCAACTGTGGCAAAATAACACTTATGACTGCCACAAAATAGAACTACTCCGTCTGCTGCCGCACATCTACCACGACTAACCTTCTCTGCTGCTAGTTGGGCGTCACTACCGTACTTTATCTGTGTGGCGCTGCTCCAAGTGGTGGTGTCGCTAGCTGCCGCTGTTATGACGCGAGGTTGATTGGTACCGGAGCCATCATTGTAATTGTATGTGCAGACTAAAGTGCTATTTGTGTAAAGCAGTTCCCTGATTCCCAAGCCGCTGGCGCCAATATCAACGGTATGCTCGGCAGTGGTGCCAAAAGTTAAGCCATTGTCTGTAGATTTGTATATGCTGTTGCCTAATCCAAACCACCACTTTCCAGCACCATCAGTAGTGAGAGCTGTAATTTTATTTGCACCAGAACCAGAAACAGTCGAGCCTGTTAACGATATTCCGTTCCAAGTCGTTCCGTTGGTAGATCTCCAAATATAGTAATACGTATAAAAGCCACCGCCGTCGCCCATATTACCAGCACTCATCCAGACATCGTTACCCCACTGAACAGTTTGTTGTTTGTGCGAAGGCGGATCATCACCTGGGCGATCGGGCGGGTTAACAAATGTAATCTCTGTCCAATCATTTTTAGCCACAAGATCTGATCTGGAAATTCTACGCATAGAGTTGGTGGCTGCATCTGTCACTATTACAAACAAAGGATTACCACTGCCATCTTTACCATATACAATTTCTTTGAGATTCTTGTTGACAGCAGCTGTGGCGGGCTTATAGTCATTCGTTTCCCACACAGTGTCGTTATTCAAGCTACCCGTAGGAGCCTGGGAAATATACCCAGCTGAAAATCCAGCAACTAGTCTTGTCATCGCCGGATTTGATTGCGCAGAACAAAGCGAAAGGCTGTTAATGTTGTTAATAGATATCTGCGTGGTATCATTTATTGATGTTATGTTTCCGCAACTTACACCATTATATGAAGAATATTTTGCCATTATTCTATTACCAAATAATCCGCGCTTGGATTAAAATAAATGATTTTTGACGTGTTGGTGCACACTCCCGCAACTCTTAAAATCTCTGTGCTGGTGGATGGTGCAGTTGTAGTTAGTTGAGCACTAGCTGCCAAGTATACGGTAGCGCCGGCGGTAAAGGTACCGGAAAGGTATGTGGCGGCGTCAAAAAAACCACGAATGAGCATTCCGTCAGAAGAGGGAGAGGTTCCCAGAGCTATAGCAAGAATTCCTTTTCCTCCGATTGCAGCAGATGAAACACCAGCTTCTGCCCAGGCGCCGCTACTATTCAGATAGTAGACTTTGCCGGCTGTCGTCGTGCCAGTTCCAAAAGTAACAATTTCGCCTCTACCGTCGTTATCGCTGAAATCTGATCTGAAATAATCTATTTTCAAATTTCCAAAAATGGAGCCGTTTAAGTTCAGTCTTCTTCTTAGGCTCTCAATTAATGCTTGGAGCCTCGCTAAACCCATATTTTTATCGCCCATAAAATCTCCCTCCTGGTTCCGTTTTTAACTAGTTTTAAAACTCTTGAAGTGGATTATTTTTCGTGCTTCAAGTCTTGCAACAGTGCTTTAATATCCAAACCAGCACAATCAATCTTATTTTTACTTACATGATAGTGACTAACAAACCCTGAAAATTTTCCATATGGTACTTGCTGTTCGTATTTGGTAGATGTTTTATCAAACTGGTTTAATGGACATTCGTATGGAATCCCAGTTGCGGCATTAATCGCTTTCCAGAGAGCTTTAAGTGCTTCTATTTGTTGTGGATAGAATCCAGTGAACGGTTCTAATTTGTCTCCATGAACCCATGCGTCTTCGATAATTGGACGCTCTCCAAATCCATTCTTCTTATACCAATTTTGGTATTTTGGATAATAAGCATTTGTAATCTCGACACCGGCAGATGCCCTATTTGCCCGACTAGAGCCGGCATGCCATGCGGCATGCTGTAAGTCTAGTGTTTGATATATGGTGCCATCATTGTCAATTAGAAAATGAACCGAGATGCCTCTTTTGTCCAACACTTCCTGACACGATCTAGAACTCAAACAAACGTCCCAGTGATTGACGAAATACCTTATATTTCTTTTAGGTCTTCCGGAATAATCATAGTAGTGCCCGGGCTTGGTTACGAGAGAATTGGGATCGGACCACAAAACAAACTTATCCCACTCAATGGGATAAAACTCTCCATTGTAAACAATATATTTAGAGTACTGTTGTTCGTCGATTGTGCAGTATTCTCCAACTACTTCCTGGCGCTCTGTCCATAATCGCCTAAATGTCATTGGCCCGCACAGTCCGTCAGCTTTTAGGTTTCTGGTTCGTTGCCATTTTTTGATGGCTCTAACAAGCTTATCATCAAAAAACCTTTCTCCAAACCAAGAAGGCTCCCACCCAAGTTTTTTAGCGGAAGCCTCATTGTAGAAATTTTTGTCCATTACTTAGCCTCTAGGGTGATAACACCCCCACAACATAATTCTCTAAGATTACATTATAAGTAGTATTATTTATTACAATTTCTTCGATCATTGATGAATCTACGACGATTTTACTACCTGTGGATAAGTCAAACTTAACATCGTCAGACTTATTCAAAACCTGCACAACTGAATGTTTTTGCTGTTCAGGTTTATAGTCTTCTGGTAGCATGATTAGTGATTTTTGCTCGTCGCTTCTCTGATCTAAGTCGATTAAAATATGTCGGTTTACTGGCTTAAACATTGATTTTCCTTATATGGTGCATGTGTCGTTGGTGCAGAATTTTGTACCTGAACCACCTTCTTCGTTTTTTACTCTTTTTAGAGGTGTGATGTTTGCTGACAATTTCTCGTACTCTTTTTTGGTGATTGGTTCATAAGGAGCCTGCTCATATCCTGTTTCTTCAAACTTCAAGAATGAGACTGCCTTAAGACGAGTTTCATATAGCTCCAAGGCACTTTTAATCTGATCTGCCTCACTAGGCTTGAAAGTGACTGTAATAGACACTGAGTTGTCTGCCCAGTAATATTGATATTGGGCTGCAATCTCAAGTTGCTCCCACATTGAAATAGATCTCTTTCCTTTCGAAAAATAGGGCTCATGTACAGGAAACTCAACACAAACAGTATTCGGAGAATATTTGTCATCTTCTATATTATAACCACATTCTTTCAAGTCTTCAAGCATTTTATTATCTTTCGAGAATCTAATCCTTCTGATGTAGTATTCATCTTCTGGAAAATGTATACCCGGCGTGGAACCATTCAAAAGCGAGACTGTGCCGGATGGCTTGATTGATGTCATTCGAACAGACTTTGGAATGCAAAGCCAATTAGAATAATCCTCATCTAGTTGTTTAACGTGCTCGTAAGCCTTGTCGCACATATCGTAAACTTCTCTTTTGCCAAATTTACTAAATGCCTGAACAACACCCGACTGAGACAATCCGATTCGACGATTCTTGAGCATCTTAGCGTTTGTCTCTGGCCAGTGGGTATTCGATAACGTGATGGTTTTGCCATACAAGTAGGCTATTTTCAAAGTGCGGAGGTAATCTTCCATATCATCATGCTTAGCAGGATAAGTTTCAACCAAACAACACAATTCTGCATCTTCAAGTTGTTGCTCTACGCACGGATTAAATCCTGCTACATTTATATCGTCATAGCGAGGATCGTCTTTGAATCGTCCGCGTGTTCTAGCGTTATTAAGCCAAATATATCCCGGCTCACCATTCTTTTGTGATTGTTCTGCATGCCATGTATAATCCATACCCACTTCAGCGTTGAAAGAGTTGTTGGAGCCCCATCGATGATGGTAAAGTTTTTCTTGATCATTTTTCATTTCAAGATAGGGCGTGTCGTCATACCTACCCATAGCCAATGCTGCTGAGCGACGTACATTGCCCGAAACCACGCACCGACCGATTAAATTCTCTATATCTACAATATCGACAGATGTAATAAGTTCGCCTATTTTGTCACTAAACAATTCTTTCAGGCTTGTATGAAGCTCAATCAACGGAGCGGGCCCAGAAGAAGTGCCACCAAACCCTTTAATTTCTGCGCCAAGTGGACGAATTGCCGAATAATCGAATTTTGGCACCTTAGAGCCGAAAAAATATCCATCAAGAAGCATATGTACTGAATCAACCCAACCTTCTCGTGAATCATCAATTACAAGCGTGTCATTTGTGTATTGTGGTTCTTTAATCGATAGCGAGCCGGCGCCCTCTGTATCGAATCCTACGCCGATTCCAACCATCAGCGCGTCCATCATCCAAGCAAACAGATAGCCACCCTTGGTAGCAAGATCGCGAGTAGAACGGAACGCACAATTGAACAACCCTGCTGCTGTGCGCTCTTCGATAAACTTAGTGCCCATCATCCACAGTCCTCTCCCTGGTGGAGTCCACTTAAGATTAAACAATCTGTCGTATGCCTCTTTTGCTGTCTTTTGTGCCTTATTGTCGTTCCACTCTAGTCCAAGCTGGAACACGTGCTGTTTTTGCATGTTAAACATGCCCTCAACAACGCGGCGGCATGTTTGCCACCATTCTTCTGAGCCTGTCGCTTCTGGATCAAACTCGTTTAAACGCCTCGAATATGTACGCTTGTAAGTTACATAACCCAAAGGACCCCAGGGCACTTCGGCATCTTTATACGGATCAATAAAGGTATCCGACAATCTAAATCTTCTAATATTTTCAATGGTTCTCATTTAATTTATTTCCTTCTATATTTTTCATATTTGCTTTTTAGCAAATTCTGCTGCATGCCTGCTGTCAAAACCACAGGACTAGTAACAACAGAGTTAGTGCCGGGCTGCGTTACCCTAGGTAAAACTCTTATTTTGACATTGGAGGTGTCCATAAAAATATTGTACACCATCCCATCAGGACCGTTTCTATTTTTTGCAATAAAAATCTTTCCTTGATTGTTTTGCTTATCTTCAATAGTGCGGGACACGGAGAAGATAAAGTCTGCTACGAAGCACTTATTAAATGCTTCAGAAATTTGCTCCATTGTGATCACTTCTGCGTTCAATCCGGAGCGATTGGTTTGAGAGGCTGTCCAGACTGGGCAACCATATTCTGTTGATATCGCTCTCAACTCTTCGTAAATTGTCCCAAGTTCCTCTCTTTTTTCTTTTCTTACAACGACTGGTCTCAAAAGATCGGCGTAATCTACAATAATCATTCCAGGCTTAATGCCTCGCTTATGTAAGCGAGTTAAGTGGTTTCTAATCGTTTCCGTTGTTGCCGACTTAGTGGGATATTCTTTTACTATTAACCTTCCTTCGATGTCCTTAATTTCATCAAAAACCTCATCCTTAAAAGACGTTAATTCTGAAAGCGGGTACCCTGTAATACAGCTGTCGTATCTCTTGGCAATAACAGTATCTTGAAGCTCTAGTGTGTAGTGTACGACAACTTGCCCCTGCACAACAGCCTGGGAGCCTAGGTGCACCAAAACCATCGATTTACCGGCACCCGTTGGGGCAATTACCACCCCAAGCTCGCTCTTCCCCAAGCCGCCAGATGTAATCGAATCAACATCTGCCCAACCAGTCGACACTGGATTTCGAAACTTAGGTTTAAAGCGCTCTTCAAAATCAGCGAGATAATCATAACCGAAATTAGTTTCCGAGCCAAGCTTCAAAGACTCGTTGATAACCTTTGATATTTCGTCAAAAGAGCTGTTTTGTAAAAGCTCTACAGACTTTAACATCGCTTCTTTTAGGTTTTGCTTTCTGCAAAAATCCAACGATTGCTCTTTTATATATTCTGCATCTTCTACTTCTGATTTATGAATTTTAGCAAAGTACTCTTTTACCTGTTCTTTTAGTACTTCGTCTTCTGCATCTAATTCTGTGCGGAGAATCGTTATGACTGCATCATGTGATGGGTGCTTAGAGTAGCGGCTTCGGTAGTTCATCACCTTTCTAGCAAAAACTCTCAAATATTCCAGTTCTAAAAAAGATATATCTAAAACTTCCGAAATCTGATCAGCAAAAGGACGATCATCTAGTATGAGTTGAACCAGCCCCTCTTGAAAGGCTTTTCCATATTTAGCAAAACCTGCTTTTTCGTTCAAACCACACCTCCAATGATTGTAATTATAACACATTCAAACAGCATGTCAAGTACCCTTAACAACTTGCTGCTATTTTATTGAGGCGAGTTCTCAACTCTTCCCAATTTAATTCACCGAAACCGTCCTCTCTCATTTTTTTAATAACGCCAGTTTTATTAAACGCGCAATCAAAATCACTAACGGCAGTTTTTACAAAGTCTTTTGAATTAATTGACAACATGGGCGAGTATAACTGCATCATTTTATAATTATGCTCAATTATGTCTCGTCCCTCTACAATGTTGCTAAAAAACTTTAATTTCTGATCTGCATGATCACAAAAATCTATAACCTCTTGAATTGTATAGTCTTTTTCGCTGGCTAAAAAAGATAGCCTTTTTTTGATCGAAGTCAATCCCGCACCCTTGATTCCTGGAAGATTGTCGGAGACGTCACCCACTATTGCTCTCGCTAGCGCCATATTTGTAGGATGGATCCCATATTCCTCCACGATCCTCTTCTTGTTTAAGAGAACATCTGCTGTAGGGCGGTAAACCACTGTTTCATCATTGCAAAGTTGTAAAAAGTCTTTGTCGTTTGAAATAATCACTTTCTGCCAACCATCATAGTGCTTTAACTGTGCGACATGGGCAATAACATCGTCCGCCTCAATTTCCGGAAGCATAATCTGCACAATAGGCATTTCATTAAGATACTCTATCAGACGTGATTGTTGCCAGATCTTATTTTGCAATTCTTCATCGTCTGTCAGATTGTGGAATGCCCTATTGAGGCGCAATGGTTTTCTGCCTGCCTTGTAATTTTTGTTCATGCTCTTTCGCTTTCGAGAGCCATTAGGACCATCCCACACTACCACAATAGAGTCAGGCTTGCTGATTCTGACAAGTTTCTGTAGAATCTTGATCGAACCTTTTAATCCCCCAATTGGCTGTCCATTAGAAGAAAGTGAAGGATCTACAATATACGCTCTCAAAAACATGTTCAATGCATCAATTATGATAACTCTTTTCATTTCTTCACTCATTTAGTTGTTCCTCTAGTTCACTGATTTGTTCAGCAACATGTGCGAAAGCTCGCAAATTACCATTACGTTGATATAGCATTCCTTGTTTTTGTAAATCAGCTATTTTTTTTCTAATCTTGTTTAGTTTTCTTTTGTTTAAGAAATTTTTGATAAACTTCATTTCTTTTTCCTCGGTAAATACGGCCTAATCGCGTAGGCAAAAACATAATATCCTGCATTAAAAATAGTGCTAAATATTGGAAGCCTAGACACCTTAACGGATCTGTGAAAACCCATCTTCTCATACATGAGTCGAAATGTTTCCGGACCTTTGGTAGCCTTCTGATCGAACCAGCCTATCATTTCTTGCTCAAAGTCCTCAATGTTACCATCGAAGTCATCAGCACTAATATCTATAAACTCTATACCGCATGCTTCTCCGCGTGAACGAATGGTGTCAATCTCCAAAGAACACACGTAGCAGCTAGCATCATAATAAACCTTATCAGACATTATGCAACATCCCTTCTACTCATTATATCACGATATTCCAACAATGCAAGCTCTTTATGCTTTGCCTCGATCATTACGTCCAAATCATGCCCATAGTCATCGAAGGGATTGCGAATCATATCAGAGTGAGCCTGGGGCTTGATCTTCGGATTGTTGTGCTCAACCGAGCGGGACTCTGCATAATGCACAACTGGCTTGATGTCGCCCCACGTAGACAGTGCCAGCTCAAGTGCTTCTTGCTCAGTCTGCCCGCCGGGATGCAACATGTGATGATGGTAGTCAAATACAATCGGAATACCAATACGCTTGTATACACCTTCGTACAATTCAAGTGTTGAATACAATGATTCCTTGTCATCATTTTCAACTGTTAAGCGAGAGCGCACGTTTTCCGGAAGGCGTTCGAAGTTGCGACAGAAGTTGTCAAGAGCAAACGGCTTGTCACCGTAAGCAGCACCAACATGAATATTTAGCTTTGCATATGGAGTCCTGGGGAGTCCGATGAGATCGAACAGATCGCCGTGCACAGACAAGTCAGTCTTGGTAAGCTGAAACACTCGCTCCTTGGGTGACGCCAGCTTGTTGAATGGACCAGGGTGAGAGGTGAGGCGCATATTGTGCTGGCGCGCAAAGTTACCAGCAGACAGCGCTGCTGCGTGGATGGCGCCATAGTTTGGCATCTCCTCCAAGCTGTACTCGCTCGCCCATGGAATGATGTCAGATGACAAGCGATAGAAATAAATGTCGTTCTCAAGGTTCCACTCAAGAATAGTGCGCAAATCACGCAGATTCTGTAGTGCTAGCTCTGACGCATATTCGATACCTTTTTCTTGAAAGGTACGCTTGATCATTGTACGATTAGTTGTGATGCGCTGCGATTTTGGCAGCGACGAGAAACCCATATTGATACAGGCATAGCCATAGTTTTTCATAAAAAGCCCTCCTACAAGCTTATATCTTATTATAACCTCTTGAAAGAGGGCTGTCAACACTTATTTTGAAGTAACTGGCACTGTTAGATCATCGGGATCTTCATAGAAGCTGGATGCATCTCCTTCTCGTTTTTCAAACTTTTGCACAATCTCTTCGTCCATTATCCGAACTACATGATTTCTAAATTCCTCATCGGAAGTAATCAAATCAGTCCACTTTGATGGCTGAAACTTCTTTGTGTATCCGTCAGGGGTTGACAAGGTATACCAAGCACCGGCTGAACTCAAGCTGTCCGAGCCTTTAATTGCGTCAAACCAGCTTTCTTCATCGCGAATACCAATCTGTTCAGTTCCCCATAAAATACGAAACGCACAGGATCTACCTTGAGTACCAAAACGAGACTTCTCTAGCTTAACTTTAACTTCAGAGCCAATTCGGAAGCCTTTATCGTCTTCAATAAAAGCAGATTTCGCCTTTCTCCCTGTTAGCCAGATTCTCAGCGAATAAGAATAATGCATCGCCTTGCCCCCGGGGGTAATATACGGTGTAGTCATAGCCACCACTCTTGCATTTGGGCCTTGTGGGATATTTGTCTTAAGCTGATTAAGAACAAGAAGAGTTGCTTGTTTGTCAGCCAAAGGAATAGTCAGCTTAGACATGCCCTTGGCAAGAATGCGAGCCTTAACAGCCATTGATGACTGAGGATTAAAATCACCCTCTACATCGGAAACTGAAGGCGTGAACGCCAGTGAGTCCCAAATAAACACCATTTGATCGTCAGATGCTCCGAGCAATTCTTCAATAGTCTCAAGAACAAACTCGACAGATTGTGCCTGAACATACATTAAACGCTCTAAATCGCACCCTGTTCGCTCCAAGAAGCTTGGATCGATAGCAGACTCAGAATCGAAGTAAACGACGAGCTTGCCCGATTTCTGGGCGTTTGCGGCTATCTGCGCAGCCATATAAGATTTACCTGTAGATTCAAGCCCGGCAATCTCTGTAACCTTGCCAACTGGTATACCTGCTACTTGTCCTTTACAAATAATAGAATCAAGCCATCTTGATCCTGTGGGAATCCACTCTTTCACCGAAGTGGGGTTATCTCCCGTTAAGTCGTGTGCGACATTTCTGCCGGCTTTTTTATTAACTAATTTCATTAGATCTTGCATTGCTACTCGACCCGCTTTGGCTTTTGCCATGTGCTCTCCTTAAAATAAAATAGCGGCAGACTTTACACCGGTCTGCCAGCGGCTATTTTCACTACTCTGTCGTTGTTTCAGTAGTAGTGGTTGTCTCTGTTGTGGTGGTGTTAGTTGTTTCACCAGTCGTGTTGGCTGCATCACCAGTAGTTGCAGTTGTGGTGGTATCTCCAGCGACTTCTGTTGTCGCGGAAACCTCAACTGTTTCAGTGGTTGTTGCATTAGTGGTAGTTTCAGCATTTGTAGAAACTGCGGCGGGATCTACGCTGCAAGTTCCATATGCGGTTGCGATAACGAGAACGCCCCCAACTACACCTACTTGAACCTTCCATCTAGCCAAAAGTGACTTTAACCATTCCATAACATTCTCCTTTTTTTGTTTATAGAAAATTTGGCAGACTATTTACGTTATAGCCGGTCTGCCATCGGCAAGAACAAGCCTGCTACTTGTTGGCCATCAACTCATCAAATGCCTTGTCCACTGGGTTCTTCGATTCGGAATTGTAGCGCCCAGTTTCAGACGAGCGCTCTTCAGCACTAAGATCGCCGCTAAGTTGCTCATCAAGGATGGCATCAATTTCTTCGGGAGAAAGACGCTCAAAGAGGCTATCAAAATCGGGCATACGATCAAGGAGGGCTGAGATAGCTTCTGTATCCTCTAGAAGTGTAGAAGTATTTCTACGCATTTTTAGGCTTGTCTGGGGGTAGGCACCGGGGGTTGTGGGCTTAGTGTAAACTAATGTAATGTCGGTGCCCTCCAGAGTGTCGGTGATATCACCGTATTCGGGATCTAGAATGTATCCCAAAAGCAGTTCGTATGCACGCTTACCATAACCGTAAAATTTAATTCCCTCTTCTTCTGCACCGCGAACAATAACCGGTGAGAAATAGCGTGCACGCACAAACAAAGACTTAGCAAGCTTCTTGGCTTCCTCGTCATTGTTTTCCGTCCCGTCCTTCCAGACTGCGGACGCAAAATCACACACAGGGCAACGCTCACCAAAATTACGCTTTGGACAAACAATTCCACCCTTGTGATCGCCTACATTATAGTGGAAATACATTTCCTTTAAGGGATCGCCATCGGTTGTAGGCACGATTCGAATTACCTGCTCTCCCTCTTGTGGCTTAAACCACACTGAGTTTTCATTTCCGCCGCCTTCTCCGCGAAGAGATGCGAGCTTCTTTCTCATTAGTTCCATATTGATTGACATTAATTTTTTCTCCTATTTGTTGTTGTAAAGTATGCCGAGCTTTCCTCGACATCTAATGTATCACCCTCAATCTATCTTGTCAAGGGTATTTTTTTGTATTGCGTTAGTGTGGGCAACGCAGAACCCAAAGTCTGATAAATGTGTTTCCCAAATGCCATACGATAATTTATGGTATGCATTTCTTGGCTTTTGTTTGAGCATGTCTACTAAATGCTTATGCAAGCCTGATTCGTTTTCTAGCCTTTCCTCGTTTATACAGATATAATAGCATGTCTCGCGAGGAGTGTCAAGCTGAAACATCCAATTTTCTGACATATTTTTTAAGTTTAAAATTCCAACACTTCTAATTCTGTTAATTGGAGCAGGGGATGAAACGTGCCCTATTTCCGGATCTGTGTGAGCGAAAAAATTTAAATAATGGACTGCTGAAAAAACAGTTTGGTTTAAGGTTTCAAAATAGTTTTTGATTGAAATATTAGGCATATTTTTCTCAATTTCATGATTAGAAAAAATAGTCAAAGATTTAAATAATCCAGAACGAGCATATTCCTGCAGTATTCCATGAGTCATATTCTCTAGTAATTTTGGAACTCCGGTTAGCAATTCCGTATCCGGTTTAATATAAAATATTTCAAGGTTTTTATCTTTTAGTTGCTCCAAAATTCCTAAAGAGTAATTTGAACTCATTGATGAGCCCACAATAAAAACCTGTACATCATCCGTAATTTCTTTGAAAAAATTCTTTAGGTTTGGGGTATTTTCTTCATACTCTTCAGGACTCGAATATTGCTTCAAGCAATATCGATATTTTGATTTTTTATACTTACTACCTAATTGGTATACTTTGTAATTATTGCTTTGAGATTTAAAATTTTCTGCAATCGCTGACGCAGCGTTGCCTATTCCTACAATTGAAATCATAGACTTAGCTTCTCCAAATTATAATAATCTTTGCCGGCGCTTAAATTAACTCTAAAGCTGTCTAGCTTGTTTTGAGAAAATATTTCTTTAATCTCTGGCAATAAATACCTCTCGTCGTCATGCAAGTCTAATACAACCTCATCATGTACAATGTGAGAAACAAAACTTTTTTTATTATCTAAAAACTTGTCTAAAGCAACAGCACGTTCGTTAACTAAATCTGCGGTGGTGCTTTGAATGAGGTAATTTAAAGCCTTGAACTCTCCTACCTCAATACGACGTCCAAATGGTGTCTGTATTTTGCCATCAGTGTAAAATTTATCTAGCAATGCGTCTCTGTCGTATGGTGCACCATCTATATTTGACGCTCCCGGATTATAAAGCCAAGCGAAAAATATTGTCTTTGCCTCTTCTCGGGATGTTATTCCTTTTCTTTTAAAAATTGTCTCCATGTGCCATTCATGAACATCCTCATTTGGCTGCAATTCTTCAAGCAACGCTATTACAGTACGCGCCTCTGCAGCGTTGTAATCTAGTGAAATAAACCAATCATTACTAGGCTTTATTAGCGATCTAAGTTCCTTGTGCATCGTTAGTATCGGCAGGGACTGAGGATATGTCGACAATCTGCCAGTTTTTGTGCCAAAAATATTATAATCAATAAATGGTGAGCCTGACATTATCTTGCTGGCTCTCGAACGGTGGATTGATTTGGTAAAAAGATTGCGGGCACCTTCTGGACTCAAATTCATTTTTTGATATCTAATTTTATACAACAACTTTTCAAGAGAGCATAAGTGTTCATATGTTTCTGGCTTTTCGTAAGTTTCAAAAACATGCTCAGTGATCTTATTTTTAATTTCTAAAAATGCTGTTAGAAAATCATGTGGGACTAAATCGAAAAAGCAATGTTCGCGGAAATCAATTTTTGCAATTTCGAAAGCCTTCCTATACGCATTCATCTTGGTTTGCATGGCGGTTAATTCTGATTTTAAGTTTTCAGGGCAAGAATCTTGTAGATTTTTACCACCAGTTCTAATCCAGCCATATTCTATGCTAGGCTCTATCAAGGATCCAGAATATTTCCAGGTGCGCATTCCATTAAAATTTGTCGGGAAGTCTCTACTATCAAAGCATAGAGAGCCTTCATAATAAACACCCACACATTCTTTTTTGTCATCAATCGATTGAAAATACATTACCTTCTCAAAGAATCTAAGGTGTTCTTAATATATCCCAAAGAACCGTTATAGTCAAATGTTTTGTTTAAAATAGTTTCAAAAACAGTGATTGCCTTTTCCATGTTTTGTTGAGCTAATTCGAGTGTATTGTCTATTATCTGAAATTGGCGTGCCTCAGAAAAAGGTGTTTCTTCTTCCTTAAATCTTAGAATACAATAAAGTCGCAAAAAATACAAATCAGAATATTGATTAGCAAAATCTTCGGGACTGTATGTACGCGGTGTAATTGTAACTTGTGTGGCGCCTGATTGATCAGTCTCAACGAGGCGGTGATAGCGCGGTCTTTTGAGCCTCATGTACATATTATAAAATATTGATCGAAAATTAGATATACACCCTTTATGTGCATGTGAATAGCTGGTGTTTAAAACTTGATTAGTGCTTGTAATCCCATATCTTTCTGCGTATTGTAGCATTTCTGCCGATGCTATGTCTGCCACAAGTCGATATGGCACATTTCTGTCAACCATGAACCCAAAATTTCCGCATGCTGTTAAATAAAAATCCCAATTTGGGCTTTCTATGAAGTTTTCCACTTTTTTGTGATCGTTCGCAGGATCTATGTCTGCTATTTCTACCACCAACCCAGAAACATTTATAGGACAAAACGTGCTTTTGACAAAGGCTGGGTAGGTAAACGGCTTTTTTCTTGCTGTTTTTAGCAAAAAGGGCATAATTGTCGCGACAAATTGATCAAAATCGTCAAACATCAACTTACGACTCTTAGCTACTTGCTTGTACGCCTCTAAATAGGCATCAATATATTGGTTATATTCTTGTTTTGGGCTAGCATAAGCTTTGTACACTGCTGGATTTGAAAGAAATTGCTCATTTGGAGATATGCCATTTGTTAGCGCTTTTTTCTGAAATTGTCTTCTCATGTCTGTAAAGGCGTCTACTACAAAGTTGAGTGCTCTAGCACTTTGAGTTGACTCTGCTTCAGCGCCGAACCCTTTTAATTCCAAAACATAATTATTCGGCACTATTGGTATATATTTTCTGTCTACTCTCCCGTAAAGCGCTTTTTCTGCAAATTGAAAATTCACCAACGTGCGCGTATCACTTTTGACAATATTATCGTATATTCTTTTTTTGTTGTAAAGCTCAATGGTGCTTTCTTCATTTTTTTCCCTAAAAAATGCGGACATCTTATACTACTTTCTCCTATGATGGGTTAGTGGTGGGAGATTCGAATTCTCCATATTCACCTTGTGATCTTAAATGTTCATTTGCTATTTCTTGAACTCCATACATCCCCGTGAGTGCCATTTTACGAGCGGCAGAACCACCGTGACAAGAACCAACCGGTGCCGGCGTATCGGCATCTTTAGCCTCAGTGGAAGCAGGGGCGCCACACTTTGTTACTGGGGCGTTATTTGGTTCACCGCCGGCGGAATTCATCAAATCTGGACCGGTGCCACCAGGCGAAAACCATTGAGCAAATATTTTTGTTTCAAAAATACCTCTTTCAAGAACATGTCCTACTTTTATTACTTGATAATACCCGCCGAGCCCCAAGTCTCTAATTGAGTCCACTTTTCCATAAATTTCCATGGTTTCAGGATCTAATTCCGGTACCCACCCGCGAGGATCTACGTAAATAATAGTTCCCGGCCAGATATTTAAATTTGCATACGTGGTTATGTGAATATTATAAATTTCATAAAGAACACCCAAACCGTGCTGTTGAGTAAACCTCATGGCTTTCATTGAACCATCATCTTTATAAACCTCAAGCTGCATATCCTTTACAATACCGGCGTTTTTGCCAACCATGTAGTGGTGAACTCCAAAATCTGCATCTGCTTGCGGGTTTCCCCACTTATTTTCTACTGGACACGCAGCATCACTGTAGAATACCAAGAATGATGTTTCTTGCGATGGATCTCGAAGATGTAAATCCATATCGCTGGCGGTTTCAATAGCAGGAGTTGGTAACAAATCCATTGGTAATCGATGTGCGGTAATCGCCTTAACATCAGATACTGCAGCAGAGTTTCCACTCTTCTGTGCTGCCAGCATACTAGGATTAACAACGCCTCCCAAAAGACGATTATTATATGATACAAGCTTCTCTGTTAAATCGTCCCTCCCAAATTGTGAATCAAATCCAACAAATGTTGTTGAATTTATGTTAACATTTTGACTCAGTGAGCCGTTGAACGCCGTGTCATCATTTAGCCAATTAGGAAGCTCAGTCTCTACTAGATTTCTTAAAAATCTTGTAAAATCAAAATGACTCGTATTTTTATTTCCTGCCATTTTAACCATGTATTCAAGCAATAGGGGGATTGGCACAGGTAAATCGCCGATGCTGACTATTCTGCTATTTTCTGCTGGATTTGCCGGATCTACAATCTCAATAGGTCCGAAAACAACCCGCAATTTTGAAAAATCTTCAGATGACTGCTTAAATCTGTCCAGTAAATTTTTGAAATATTCAGGATAGTCGGAATTAAACTTCTTCATATCAGAATCATCTGTGATCAACGTCTTAATTAATCCTTCAATTTCCGATACGGAATTTGCTTTTGACATCTTTGCCATCAGCATATCCACTAAATCACATAAATATACAAAGCGCGCCGAAGTCGTAAGAGGCGTCGTAAATCTTGTTTTTAGCGGGCCACGATATTGTTTTGATGTATCAGTAGCTTCTTTGGCAATGTCCTTTTTCAAAGCCTCTTGATTGCCTTCTTTACCAACAAAAGCCGCGAAAGGGGCTAATTTTATCAGCTTGCCCCAATCTAAATTTGGGCCAGTTTGCATAAATTCCTCTACAATAGCTGAATCCATCGGCAAATATCTTATTTTGCTATTTACACCTAATTCCTTGATCAAATTTGATGCCGCTTCTTTTCTTATAGCAGAAAATTTTGAAATTTCTTTTTGCATGTATTGTGCGTTCTTTTCTGTATCACATGTTCGCTGCAGCATTTCTTCTCTAATTTCTTTCTCTAAGTTAAACTTTAGAGAATTGCGATCGCTCAATATATTGTAATCTGCTCCCGAAAAACGACTTTCTATATATGGCATATATTTTATTTCTAACTCAACTGCTCCATTATGTTGTTGAAATTTAAAGGTATGCTCTACTGCTTTTCCGGTGAGCGCTAAGGTATTTCTGTTTAGTGCATTTGCATGTCTAGCATTCGCGGCGCCAACATTGCTTAATTTACTAATTCCAAAATGCATTTTAATTTCAAAATCCAATGACGAAAGATCAGTCATTCGCTTACCAGCATCTTTCGTATGCAGGGGTAATCTTTCTCGATCTTCGGGAGACAGGGCGGGCAATGCTAAATCTATGTAACTATATGATATCCCCGTGGCTGCGTCAACCCTAGGCTTAAATAGATCACTTAAACTAGCAGCATATATTTTCAGTACAACCTCAAAAGATTTGTGTAATGTAAACTCGTCTACGCCAGTATAGTCTATAGAAAGACTCTTTATTCCCACACCAGTAGCGCGCTGAACTCTATTTGTTAACAGAGTCTGTAAGCTTGTATTTGTCAAGGCTGTGTCAAAGTGTATGGGCACGTTAACTTTTTCTTTAGTGTCTGGATCTATTGTCGACTTATACAGTCTTATTTTTGGTTGCAAATTTGCAATTTCTGACGACGGTAAATTGAAATAATCGTCATTTTCAGGATATACGCTTAGTTCACTTAAAAAACTAAACGGATCTCCAGTAAGCATCAAGCAAGCATTAGGAGATCCTTTTATATAAGGATAGGCTTTTTGCTCATATAGATCAGCAAGGTTTAGTTTTAAATCTATAAGATTAACAAGATTGGCTTGTATGAAGTGATTTTCGTTAAAACCTCTTGAAGTGATCACAGGTATCTCTGCCATCACTCTTTTGGCTTCTTCTTCGGCTTTTTTTCTTGCTTGAGCAATCGCTGCCGATTCTTCCTCGTCTTTTGCTGCTAATTCATTATCTGCCTCAACATCGGGAGCAGTGGCACTTTCTCCTGGACCACTATCTTCAATGATACCTTCATCTTCCAAGTCTTCCGCGGTTATTTTATTGGCTGTGTATTCTTGATACAATTCTCGAGCACGATCTTCAAGATTGCTTTTCCCCTGCATTGCTGATTTTACGTCAGCAGGATCTGATATTTCTAATATTTGCTCTTCCAAAGATCGATATGTTTTTTCATATATTAAATTTTCTTTTAATGTAAACAGCAAGCTGTTTAAATCACTTGGGTATTGCGTGATAATTGCACCAGTTGCATCTAAAAACTCTATTCCTTGCCCTTGATTCGTTGCTTCTGCGAGTACCGAACTAAAAGCTGATGAAAGATTGGTGCTATAGTCGTCCACATCACCAGCGGTGAGCGGGCGATCTGGGAGTGTCCATTCTAAAGCTTCGAGATCAGACATTTTACTTTCCTAAAATTGCTAGAGTTTTTTCTAAATCAATCGGTATTGCAATGAGATCACCATTATTCAAGGATGCCTCAGTTGGTGTTGAATTGTACCATGCTATTACCCACCAATATCTTACATCTCCGTAATATTGATAAGCAAGATTAGATAGGCGATCGCCATATTTCCAAATATGCTGTGTTGTGATAATTGAAGAACGTTCCGAAACTGTTGGATTTTTCAAAATCGGAGTTGCATAATGATCGACTGATTTTAAATTCCTATTGCGACGTAAATATTCATAATATTCATCACTATTAGAAAAAACTTTTGTTCCTTTATATCTCATTTACATATTTCCTTAGCTTTCATCGAGATAATCCCGTGCCTGCATTGCCATTTCGTAATCAAATCCACCTTCTTGTATTCTTGGATCTTTTCCACCACTCTTATAATGGCGCCTTTCTGCGCGTTTAATATCTCTTCTGGCGCGCCGTTTTGGAAACAATCCACTATAGCGTGATTTTGCAATATCTTCAGCGGCTTGATTGTTAAGAAGCATATTAGTTCTTGCAGCAGTGCTTTGTTCTGTGGCTTGGATTTCCGCGGTTGACGGCTCCTTAAGCCACACATCCCATGGATAGTTTGGTAAAAGAGAGTTTCCATTCTCGTCAAAACCAATAGTATCTTCATGTATAACGAAAAAATCCATACTAACACTAAAATATTGTGGTAGCACAGTCCCAGCCTTCTTTTCAAAGATTGCACGTTTGCCCATGTCCGTATCCAACCCTATTGTATTAATTGCACACAGTAGCCCCGACTCTTGAGGGCTTGTTGTTGTGCCGTATTCTTGCAGCAATTCTCTTCTTTTTAGCTTCTTTATTTTTGTTCTTTCTGCATTTGTTTTCTTATCAGCCGGTGGGCGCTGGATTAAATTCATGACATTTATTCGAACAAGAGGTGCTTGTCCAATTACATATTTAGGCTCTTCATATGGCTCCTGGGCGTGATCTCTAAAAGTAGGGTACTGAAACTGGATCAACCTTTGTAGTCTTCCCATATTTTCATATGCTTCGCTTTCAGATGCAGCAGGAACATCAAATGAAAGGGTTATTTTGCGTTTGGTAGCACCATAAGTATAGATTCCATCTGTTCTACCAAAAACCGACTCTTCTTTCCATTCGCTAATGAAGTCTTCCCTATAGCTGGTTATAAAAGCTTTGAAATAAACTGTTTTTCCGGAGGGTACATGATAAAAGCCAATTCTGTACTTTAAATTATTCGCGTATGCGTCTGTGACGTCAACAATATAGTCTTGTCCACGTCGAGTTTCAGTACCATACTTTGATTGCCAAAAAAAGTTGGTATCGTCGGTTCTATCTAGTTTCTTATCATCAGCCATGTTTTATTCCCTACCTCGTCAACGGCTGTACGACGCCGCCCACTACTTTAAGTATCTTTCTATCAACTTCTCTACCATCTAATTGGAAACTAACTTGAATTTGCTGCTGCGCATCATTACCTGTAACTGCATCAATTATATTACTCATTGTATCGGAGGCTGCAGCGGCAGTATCTGCGGCGATTGCTCCGAAATTGGTATCGCCAGATATTAGATCCTGGATCGGCTCTGGTACAATGTCGATCATGCTTTGAGTTATCGGCTCCAATATTGCATTTATGTTATCAAATGGGCCTACCAATCCGGCAACAATGTCCGAGCCAGCATCTTGCATTCTCTTGGAAGGCGAAGAGCGCCCCCACCAGTTATTAAAACTATCCCAGTATCCCTCTAAAGCTTCTTTCGTATCAATCCAAATGGTTTCCCATTCATCAAGATTAAAAATATCACTCCAAGACAATTTATATTCCATCTCAAAAAAGTCAAAAGTTTCACCAATGAAGCTCCAATCGATTTCATTCCAAGAATCACTAAATGTTTTTTCACTAAACAGATTCAAAAGAGAAAAGCTTCCCGCATAATCTACCCCCAGAGCATCTAGTGTTGTATCTATAAATCCGCCGGTAATAAATTCTAATGTTTGCCCAAAAGCACCCATAATTCCCAAACTTACGGCGCCCCACATATCTTCAAAATCACCGCCAGCCTCATTGACTTTTTGTATTCCATCAACCATGCCATAGAGGGCTAATAAAATTGCGGGCATTCTTACGTTCATGGTGCCAATTGGCGCCGTTAGCTTAGCGCCTAATGTCTTAGCTGCTCCTACGGCTGCTGTGAAGCCTCCCAGCAGAGCTGTTCCAATCGAGCTATCTTTGGCTTCGGCGGCAACATTAACGGCGATGGCTGCATATGCTAATTCAAGTTTATGAGCTTCAACAAACGCAAGCTGCGTTTCTTCTACCATTTTGGACAAATTAACTGCAGTCTGGGCAGTTTCATTTTGTATTCCGCGCATTGCTTCTTCAATAGGACCCACAGGAAATTGTTCCGCTGCCATACGCATATTATGCAGAGCATCTACAGTACTCTTCATTGTTACCTGGGCTTCTAATTCGGCTTGTGCGCGACTTGTTGCGTGTTTACCCATATCGTCGTCAAGAGCACCAAGTTCGCCGGCGACTAATTTTCTAAAATCGCTGGCTTCTATGCCAGTTCCTGCTGCCATAGCTTCTATTGCGCGGCGTCCCATTTGCCCCAAATCCATACCAGCTTGATCAAAGCGACTTCTTACGAGTTCGACAACTGCGGGGGCGCCTTCATCATAAGCTTGCATAAGTTCAGCGGGTTGAAAGAAGGTACCTCCCAGCAACTGGTTCATCTTAGCTGCAAACTGGCCGGCGCCTTCGAATGTCTTCATTTGAGAATCAAGTTTGTCTATTGCCTCAGTTGATAAGCCAGTTTCTCGATGAAGTTTCATAATATCGACTGATGTACTGAAAGCCTCGTCGCCCAACGAAGCTAAATTATCAGCTAACTGTGGTATTTTTCTAGCAAACTCATCAATGGGCATGCCGATATCTCTAGCGGCGCCCCGCAGTTCGAAAACCATATCCGTGCTATCTTCTAAGCTCATCCCAAACGTCTTGTTGGCGACTTGAACAATATCTGCAAAATCAGTAAAATCTACCCCAAGTTGTTCAAGCAACGTGGAACTTTGAAGAAGTTCATTTTGTTGATCTCTTGAAAGCTTTGCAAAAGCAAACGTGCGATCCATTAGTCTTTCTGTTGCTTTTTCGACGTCCCTGAGTACCACGCCAAACTGCCTCATGGAGTCCATAGTTGTACCCATGGCGGCGGCTACCTCTTCAGTGGCTCCTTTTTGTGCCATTATTCCGGTGGTAGCCTTATTTAAATCATTAAGGAGCCTAAGATTCTCTCCAGCTAATTTTCCTGCGGCGCCCATCAGCATACCAAATCCGGATTTTAAAAGATTTCCAGCGCTCAAAGCACTTGACATTTTACCAGTCAAATTTTGAAAACTGCCACCGGTGCCTGCAATTGCATCTCCTAAGTTACTAGAAGAATTGCCAAGAGAATCAGATGCCTGTCGGGCTGCGTCGGTGGCTTCGGCTTGTGACTTTAAAGCTTCTGTGTGCTCTTTGACTGCCTCAATGTAATCCTCCATATCGCGAGGATCCATGCCGGCAGTAGGAGATGCTGCGCCGCCACTTAAATCGGCTCTAATCCCCTCTAATACGGCTTTAATATCGTCTAATGTCGCCACTTAAATAAACCTTCTCATAATAAATAGTAAAAGCCCAGAAACTTGGGCTTTTGTTGTCTAACCTAGATGATTAGGCATAGTAGGTTGGTTTTGTGCTGATAGAGTGTGGGATGTTGAATTTCTTGAACCCTTTCCACTTCGATTCTTTTTAATTGCTTCTTTTTCCATTTCCAATTGTCTCACAAGTCTATCTGTGAACCATTTACGCAAACCAACTGGAAGATTGTACGCTTCAGAAAAAGACCAGCCACCTGAATATTTCAGGAAAAAGAACGTCTCATACACGCTCTCCATATATTCAGGAGTTAGGCCAAAAAAAGTCCGCGGTAAGCGGAACCTCCACATCTTGAGAGTAGTCGCACGCACTGCACTCAAAGTATTGTTTCATTTCAAGATCGGGAGTAACTTGCTTGTAACATTTACGCAAGTGAGCAGAATCCATAGAAGGAATGTTGTCAACCACATAATCTAGTGCTTCTGATGTATCGTTATCCTCGATTGAGACAAGCATGCTTCGAAGCTGCCCTGTGACAAGTCTATCCCGTTTATTGTGATTTTTAGTCCTAAGTCTGGCGGTATTCTTTTCATCATTCCCTGTAAGCAGCCTAAATGTTGCTGTTAGCTTGGATTTTGGAAGTACTGTTGTAAACGTTCCATCTTGGTTGCGAGTAACGTTTTCAAAGTTTCCGCCAGTGTTAATCTTAAGAGAATTCAAATCAAAAGTATGCTCTTGTTTGGTTTGACATGCAGGGCATGTAACCTGAGTATTGTAATCACTGCCATATCCAGAAACTCGACATGAAACAAGAAGAGCATTTTTATCGCCAACAAGAAGCGAATTAACATTAATTCGATTATCGACAATAATGCTTTGCAATACACGATCTAATGCAACACCCTGCTTAAGCAGCGACTGAGAAGTAAGGATATCTTCCTCTTTTGCAGTCATTTGCTTAATTTCTATAGTTGGTTGCCCGTGGAGCGGATGTCCTGGGGGATAGTACTTGCCCTCCGATGGCAACTCAACAAACTCAGTAGGAACAACAAACGAAAACGGGTGTTGTGTTTCGTTGTTGTTCATCATTTGGTTGACAGGGGGTTCTGCTTGGGGTGCACCTGAGTTAGTGCCGCCAAGCCTGTCTCTATTTCTAGACAATATACACCTCTATGTTATTATTGTTATTTTATTATACGTTAAAGAAACTGTTTCCGCCAAGAGCCACAGCAGATGATTGACTATTGGGTGTCTCTATTCTAGCCCAATCGTACCTAACTTTTAAGGACAATTCTACTAATTCTTCTTGTCCATATTCAAGAGTACCACCGAAATCGATTTCAGATATCATTGCATTCCAAAGTGTCCACTGTTCGACAGGCTTGCCATCAGCATCAATTTGAGTGATGGTGATTGTGCCTAACGCGGCAGTTGCTTTGGCTTTTGAGACACTGGTTAAATCATCGGGAGTAGATGGAATTGCATAACCAGACGCTTGCGCCATCGCAGCCAAAGTAGCCGCGACATCTGGATCGCCGCCAGGATCAACAAGCTTCATACTAATCTCATTCCAAGTAACATT
>MDTD01022260.1_pt1 | contig 24494 bp, 23 predicted proteins | sample 811221 | NCBI WGS metagenome assembly MDTD01 (sample SAMN05326646, study PRJNA326480) | marine metagenome | isolation source: seawater | place: Pacific Ocean: South West | collected 2011 | reverse complement strand
TCTTCTCGAAGCCGAGCCGTTCGCGCATCTGCACGATCATCTCGACCGGAATTGCCGCAGCGCCGGTGACGGCGAGTCGCAGTGTCGACATGTCGAAGGTGTCGAGATCGGGGTGGTTCAGGATCGTCTGGTAGATCGCCGGTGGCCCGGGCAACATCGATACCCGGTCGACGGGGATGCGAGCCATCACCGAGGGCACGTCGAAGACCGGGTGCGGCAGGATCGTCGAACCGGTCATCAGGCAGGCGAGGATCCCTGCGTTGAGCCCGAACGAATGGAAGAACGGGTTGATGATCAAGTAGCGGTCACGGTCGAGACCGATGACGTCGCTCCACGACTTGTACCCCCGGCAGGTGGCCGAATGGGTGAGCATGGCCCCCTTTGGCGCCCCCGTGGTGCCCGAGGTGAACATGATGTTGCAGAGGTCGTCGCCCCCGACGTTTTCGGCCCGCGCGACGACTGCTGCTGCATCGACCTCCCCGGCCCGAGTCATGAACGACGCGAAGTCCGTCGCTGTCTCCGGCACCGAGCCGCGGAGCACGATGACCTCCTCGAGTTTTGCGGGGAGTCCGGCCTCGGTGAGCAGTGAGACATAGTCAGTGTCGAGAAAGTCGGTGACCGTGAAGAGGACACGCACCTGGCTGGCCTCCATCACATAGGCCGCCTCGCGCCCCTTGAAGCGGGTGTTGATCGGCACGACAATGCCACCGGCCACGTGAACACCGAGCGCCGCCGTTGCCCACTCCCAACAGTTCGGTGCCCACAACGCGACCCGGTCGCCGGCCTCGATGCCCGACGCCATCAGCGCGGCCGCGGCGCGATGGATCTCGGTTCGGAACTCGGCGAAGCTCCAGCTGATCTCGCCGTCGGCGATCGCTTCAGCCTCGGCGAAGCGCTCGGCGGCGTCGTCGATGAGCCGGGGGATGGTCGACCAGGGCGCGGTCATATCACTTGCCCATCGTGGTCCAGGAGAAGTCTTCCCAGAGCTTGCGGCTCTTCCACCCGTCGTCGGTGCGGATGAGTTCGTGGTTGTACCAACCGCCACAGTCGAAGTAGCCGGCGTTGTCGCCTGCGAAGTGCATCGGGTTGTAGAACATCGCCCGCACGGTGGCGGTGTCGCCGTCGACCTCGACCATCTCGTTGCTCACGAGGTGCTGTGTGGCGTCGAACATGACCATCGTCGACCCCATCCAGGTGACGATCTCATCAAGCGAGCCCCGGATGCCGCCCGCGGATGTGTAGTCAATGTCGGCGTCGTCGGTGAAACAGGAGCGGTACAGCTCCCAATCCTTGGTGTCGACCGCGTGGGCGTACGTGGTCAAGAAGTCGGAGATGGCGAGCCGGTCGGCGAGGTATTGGAGATCCACACCGCGAGATTGGCACAGGCGCCCGGCAGCGACGAAACGATCAGGCGGTTGTCGAAGCGAGATGTTCGGGGATGGTGAGGCCCATCTCGGCCGCCAGCGGCTCGACGGACGTCGGAACCCGGCCGCCGATGGCGTCCATCATCCGGTTCATCTGCTGGAAGTTCGCCGCAACCATGACCAGACGATCGGTGGCGTCCCGCCCGAATCGCAGCTCGGCGCGGATGCGGGCGTCGGGGTACTCGGCCGTGTCACGCAGGACGACGGCGTCGGTCAGCGCAAAGATCTCTTTGGCGTGCTCGACGCCACATTCCTCAGCCCCGCCGATGATCCGGTCGGGTTGGATGTCGCTGTCGTGGTGGTTGACGCTCGCACGGAGCATCGAGGTGTGGGAGAGCAGTCAATAGAAGCAGTCGTTGAGATAGGAGGTTCTCGAGGCGACGAGTTCGATCTGGGCTCGGGTGGCCTCGTCACGCACGAAGGTGGGGTCACCCATTTCTTCCAGTGGCATGTACAGCACGGACGAGACGTCGATCCAGAGTTCGGTGGCGCCGGGGACCGCCGTGTAGGCCGTCGGCGGGAACGCAATGCCGGCAGTGGGTACCCAGCCGTCGACATAGTCGACGCCGGGCACGGTTGCTTCGAGCGGTGCCCCGGCAACCGGTGTAGGCAGTGGTGTGGGGTCGAGTCCGAGTCCGAAGGCGGCGGTGTCGAGCGCGGCGAGGCGTCCGGCCACGCCGACGAGTTCGACGTAGGCCTCGACCCGCATGCCCTTGGTCTCCCACCGTTCGATGTCGGCCTTGCGAAGCGAACTCGCTTCGGCGGCAACCTTGCCGGTCGCTTCGAGAGGTGCTTCGCCAAGCGAAGTTTTCGGGATTGCTCGGCCGGTCATCGCTGCTCTCGCCACGGCGGCCATGGCGAGCTTCTCCTCACCGGTCCACCAGACACTCGCCCGCGCAATGTCATCGAACTGCCGCGTGCAGAGCGCCTCGAACTCGGCGATGAGGGAGGTGGTCATAGCGCCATCATCGCTCACGGCAGGAGCAGGATCTTGCCAGTGGTCGAGCGAGCCTCGAGTGCTGTGTGCGCGGCGGCGGCATCGGTGAGCGGGAACGTGTGGTCGACCCGGACCTCGAGGTCGCCGTTGGCGATCCATCGGTTGAGCTCGTTCCAGCGGGCGAAGCGGGCCTCGGGCGTGGCGATATGGGTGATGAGGGTGGGTCGGGTGAGGAACAGTGACTTGGCCATCAACGCCAGCGGCGAGATCGGCGGTACGGCGCCGGATGCGTTTCCGAAGGTCGCCATCGTGCCGCGGGGCGCAAGCAGGTGGAGGCCAGCGTCGAAGGTCGCCGCGCCGACACCGTCGAACACGACGTCGATTGCATTCGTGCCGACCGCCGCCTCGACACCGTCGACCAGATCGACCTCGTTGTAGAGGACGACATGATCGGCGCCGGCCGAACGGGCGAGTTCACCCTTCTCGGGCGAGCCTGCGGTCGCGACCACCTCGGCCCCCCGGATTTTCGCCATCTGGACGAGTAGCCGCCCCGTGCCTCCGGCCGCCGCGTGAATCAGACACCGGTCGCCGGGTCGGAGCGGTTTGGTGTCCGAAACCAGATAGTGCGCGGTCATGCCTTGGAGGGGGAGCGCGGCGGCGATCTTGAGGCTGACCCCGTCGGGGATCGGCATCAAGGCCTCCGTCGGAGCGAGCACCCGACCGGCATAGCTTCCCGGCACGCCGACCCACGCAACGCGGTCGCCCACGGCGACATCGGTGACGTCGGCACCGACCGCTTCGACGATGCCAGCACCCTCGCTCCCCGGGATGAAGGGCAGGTCGACGGGGTAGAGGCCGGACCGGTGGTAGGTGTCGATGAAGTTCACGCCGGAGGCATGAACGCCGACCAGCGTCTGGCCTGGCCCCGGTTCGGCCAGCTCGGCCTCGGTGATCTGCAGGACTGCGGGTCCACCGGTCTCGGCGAAACGGATGGCAGGGGTGTTCGGCATCGGGGCTCCTGGTTGGTCGACGGTGATCGCCGGGCGGGGACGTACGCTCGTCATCATGGCCGGAGGCGCTGTCGCAGAACACAACATCGTGCTCACCGGCTTCATGGGGTCGGGGAAGTCGTCGGTGGGTGCGGCTCTTGCCGTCGTCCTGGGGCGCCGATTCGTCGACACCGATGCCGTAATCGTCGAGCGCCACGGGCCCATCCCGGCGATCTTCGCCGAGCACGGCGAGGCGGCCTTCCGGACGCATGAGCGAGAACTGGCCGACGAGCTCGCCGATGAAACGGCGCTGGTCGTCTCGACCGGCGGCGGCATGCTCATCGACCCGGCGATCGCCGAACGGTTCGAATCCAGCGGACGGGTGTTCTGCCTCATGGCGTCACCCACCACGACCATCGCCCGGATCCGGGCCGACGGCATCGTCGACCGGCCTTTGCTCGACACACCTGATCCTGAGGCGCGTGTCGCCGAGCTTATGGCCGAGCGTTCCGAGGCCTACGCGAGGTTCGAGGCAGTCCCGACCGACGGTCGAACCGTCGCCGAGATCGTCGACGACATCCTCGTTCGCATCCGAGGCTGACGCAGCGGGCTTGCGAGCCGGGTCCGGTTGCCTAGGGCAGCACGCAGCGGTTCTCGGTGGCGCCGATGCCCTCGATGGAGCAGCGCAAGACGGCGCCGTCGGTCAGCCACTCCGGCGGCGTGCGCGCGGCGCCGACACCGCCCGGAGTGCCGGTGGCGATGACGTCGCCCGGCATGAGGGTTGTGATCGCGCTGAGGTCCTGGACGATGTCAACGACGTTGAAACACAGCTCAGATGTCGAGCTCTGTTGCTTGACCGCCCCGTCGACCTCGCTGCGGATCTCGAGCCCGCTGCCGTCGCCGAGTTCGTCGACGCCGACAAGCACGGGCCCGAGCGGGCTGAGTCCCTCGAACATCTTGCCGGCGAGGAACTGGGTCGTGCGGCGCTGAAAGTCGCGCACGGAGCCATCGTTCATCACCGTGTATCCGGCGACGGCGTCCAATGCCTGGCTCGGTGAGGCGTGACGCACCGGTGAGCCGATCACGATGGCGAGCTCGACCTCCCAGTCGATGTGCGTCGACACATTGATCGGTGGAAGAACGAGATCGTCGGTGGCACCGATCAGCGAGTTGGCAAACTTGGCGAAATACGTCGGCGCTGAGGGTCGGTCGCGGCCCATCTCCTCGATGTGATCGAGATAGTTCACGCCCACGCACACCACCTTGTCGGGCGCCGTGACCACCGGAGCCAGGCGGGCGGTCTCCCGAGGGATCGCCTCGCCGGTTTCCGCGACCTCGCCCCCGGCCCGCAGAACGTCCCCCACATCGGCGGCGTCGAGGATGACGATGTCGTCGCCGTCGATGCGACCCGCACGGGTCGAGCTGCCGATGCGGACGGTGCAAAGTCGACTCATGCCGACCATTCTGCCAAGCGCTCACCGAGGCGATCGATCTGCTCGGCATCGAGGTTGGCGAAGCTGATGCGCAGCATGTGCTCGTCCTCTTCGGTGAACGCCGTCCCCGGAATGGCGAGGACGTCGTGGTCGACGACGAGTTTGCGGAGAGCGTCGTCGGTGGCGAGTGTGCCGGGGTAGCGGACCCATCCGAAGTAGGCACCGACGGCGACGAGTTCGAAGTCGCCCGGTCGGTCCGCCATCACCGACTCGAAGCGTTGTTGACGGTTGGCGATTCGCTCCGCCTGCTCCCGTCGCCACTCGGTGGCGTGCTCCAGGCCGGCGATGCAAGCGATCTGCCCGATCGGTGGGGCGCAGATGGCGACGCAATCCAAGATCTTCAGCGCCTCGAGTCGGGCGGGCTCTCCGGCGACGACCGCGCCGACCCGGTAGCCGGGAATGGCGAGATCCTTCGAGAACGAGTGCAGACTGATGACGGTGTCCCGCCAGGTCGGATCACCGAAGAGGGGGTGTGCCGCTGTCTCCGTGGGGCGAAACGAGCGGTAGGTCTCGTCGATGATGAAGGCGAGGTCGTGCGCCTTCGCAAGTTCCGCGAACTCGACGATTCGCTCGGGCGGGATCGTGATCCCGGTGGGATTGCCGGGGCTTACCAGCACGATGGCGGTCGTGCGATCATCGACCAGCGCTGCGCACGCCTCGGCGTTCGGGATCAGACCGTCGTCGTTGGGGATACGGCGTCCCTCGATCTCCTCGACGTCGAGCCACATTCCGTGGTTGAAGTAGAAGGGGTCTTGCACGAGCATGTTGTCGCCAGGTCCGGCGAGAGCCGATGCCACGATGCAGAACGCCTGGTTGCAGCCGGCGGTGATGAGCACGTCGTCGGCGACGACCTCGCCGCCGTAGGCGCTCGACAGGTCGGCGGCGAAGACCGAACGCAGCGCCGGAAGACCAGGTTGTGGCGCATAGGTCGCGACGCCTGGGTCGCTCGCCGCAGCTGCGATCGCGTCGATCACGACCTGCGGTGGCGGGTACGAGGGTGCGGCCTGCGACACATCGAGCAACGGCCGAGTGTTGACCCGATGAGGGACCAACGCATGGGCAGCGCTGATCGGGGACGTCATGAGATCCGTGATGGTCGGAGAGAAGCGCATCGTGCGAGAGTGTGGCCCACCTCATGACGACTGTCGATGCGTACCTGGCACGGATCGGTGCCGAACGGCCCGATGTTCTCGACCTCGACGCGCTTGCCCGACTCCAGCACGCCCATCTCGTCGCCGTTCCGTTCGAGAACCTCGACGTGTTCCATCGGGTTCCGGTGTCGGTCGATCAGGATGCCGTGCTCGCCAAGATCGTCAGCGGCCGCGGTGGTTGGTGTTTCGAGAACAATGGCGCGTTTGCGTGGCTTCTCGAGCAGCTCGGCTTCCGGGTCATGCGGATCGGGGCAGCTGTGTTGGCCGACGGACCGAACACGGTGATCGACCACCACACGATCGAGGTACAACTCGATACGGCGTACCTGGTCGACGTCGGGTTCGGTGATTCCTTTTCTCGTCCCCTCGACCTGAACCGGGCGGGGCCGCAGAACGGGGGCAAGGCTCCGTTCGAACTCATCGCTAGCCCGCAGGGCACAACCCTCGCCGAACACGAGGACGGCGTTCCCATCGCCAAGTTCCGCTTTAAGCGGGTCGCGCACGACCTCGCCGATTTCGCCGGAGCATCCCAACGTCTCTACGACGATGCCGAAGCGCACTGGCGGCGCTGGCCGTTCGCCACCCGACTCCTTGGCGATGGCACCGACCGCGTGACCCTGCTCGCCGATCGACTCAGGCTCCGGCGCGGCGACGTCACCGAGGAGACGGAGATCGCCGAGGCGGACTGGAACGATGCGCTCTGGGAGTGGTTTCGGATGCGCCCACCGGTGTAAGCGTCGGCGTGTCCGACGAGGGCATATCGCTACGCGATGTCTGGATCGACGACCTCGAGGGAACCGCCCCGGGCCCACAACAGGATGATCAGGCCAACACCGCAGTAGATCGTGCCGCCGACGGCCATCGGTGTGATCGTGTCGACGATCTGGCGATCGACCAGTGACGCCAACAGCGAGCCAAGTCCGAGGGTGAACGTGCCTCGCAACGCCGCTGCGGTGCCGGCGATGCGCTCCATCGGTTGCAGGGCGAGCGAGATCGCCGTGGTGGAAACGAGTGTGCTGGATGTCGATGTGACGGTGATGAGTACCGCCCACACGACGAAGGGTGGGACGCCATCGCTCGTGAGCGCAGCGACGAGCATCACGGCGAAGCCGCTGGCGTTGGTGCCGTAGGCGAGCAGCGCGAGTCGGGCGGCACCGATGCGATGGACGTGGCGGCTCGCATGCCAGACACAGAAACCGTTGACGGCTGAGGTGCAGGCAAAGGTCGCAGCGAACCAACCAGGCCTCCCGTAGACCTCGTCGACGATCGGCTGGGAACTGCCGAGGAAGACGAAGAATGCGCCGTAGCTGAAGACCATCGCAAGGATGTAGCCCGCAGAGGCGCGGTTGGTCATCGTCGTGCGGATCGCCCGTCCGACTGCCGGCGGGTCGATCGGTCGGCGTCGGTCGTCGGGAAGCGTCTCGCCGAACCGGAACGTCCATGCGGCGCCGATCAGTGCGAGCGCGAAACCGACGAGGAACACGGCCTGCCAGACGCCGGTGAGCAGGAGCATCTCACCGAGCAGAGGGGCGATCGTCGGGCCGATGAGGAAGACGGCCATCGTGAGTGACAGGACCCGTGCCATCTGGTCGCCGGAGTAGAGGTCGCGGGCGATCGCGTTGCCGATGACGGCAGGACCGGCGGCGCCGAGTCCCCACAGGAAGCGGGCGCCGAGCAACATCGCGAACGAGGGCGCAAGCGACGCCCCGAGTGCGCCGATCAGATAGAGCGCGAAGGAGGCGAGCAGCACCGGACGGCGACCGAACCGATCCGACAGTGGTCCCATCGGGAGTTGTCCGGCCGCCATGCCGAGGAAGTAGGCAGTGACGACGAGCGAGACCTCACCACTGCCGTCGGCCAACGAGAAATCCTCACGGATCTCGTCGAATGCGGGCAGTGCCGTATCGATCCCGATAGCGAGGAGCGCCGATGTGAATCCGAGGTAGGCGACGACGCCCGCCTCGGAGCGAACCCTCGCCGAGGCGGTTGCGGTCACCCGTCGCCGAGCCGCATGGAGAGTTCGGAGACCTTCTCGCGCAGTGCGTCGCGGTCGACACCGAACTCCTGGAGCCCGGTGACGATCTCCTCCTCGAACGCCCCCCAACCGAACTGGAGCGCGGCGCACAGCGCGACCTGGGCGAGCAGTTCGGGGTCGTCCTCCACGCGGCCGGTGGCGGTGGCCTGACCGCGCACGATCCGGTGGATCAGATCGGTCATCGGTGAGCGGGCCTCGTCGAGCTCGAGCTTGGCGAAGGTTCGATAGCTCGCAGCGTCGTCGGAGGTGTTGACCGGCAGGATGCCATCAGAATCCCAGCGCTCACCCATCTCCTTGGTGGCGACCGCCACGGCCTCGGCGAAGACCGCATCCTTGGATCCGAAATAGTGGTGGATCAGGCCGTAGTTCACGCCGGCGTGCTTTGCGAGCTCACGACCCGAGATCTGCCGGGGCGACCGCATTGCCATGAGTTGTACCGCGGCCTCGATGAGGCTCTTGCGGACGGCTTCGGGGCCGCGAATGGGTTCGTTGGTGTCGAGATCGGTCATGAAGATTCCCTCACTCGTTCAGCGTTGGATCTGCGAGATATCGCGCACGGCGCCCTTGTCGGCGCTGGTGGTCATGGCGGCGTAGGCCCACAGCGCTGCCGACACCTTTCGGGGCCGCTCCTCAGCGGGTTGCCAGGCATCGGCGCCCTTGGCCTCCATCACTGCGCGGCGCTCGGCGATCGCCTCGTCGCTCACGCGAATATTGATCGTGCGGTTGGGGATGTCGATGTCGACGATGTCGCCGTCCTCGATCAGCGCAATGGCGCCTCCTTCTGCGGCTTCGGGCGAGGCGTGTCCGATCGAGAGACCCGAGGTGCCGCCGGAGAAGCGGCCGTCGGTGAGGAGCGCACATTCCTTTCCGAGCCCCCGCGACTTGATATAGCTCGTGGGGTACAGCATCTCCTGCATGCCGGGGCCGCCCTTCGGACCCTCGTAGCGGATGATGACGACATCGCCGGCTTGGATGTGGTCGGTGTCGAGGATTCCGTCGCACGCCGAGTCCTGCGATTCGAAGACCCGTGCAGGGCCGGAGAACGTGAAGATCTCCTCGTCGACACCGGCGGTCTTCACGATGCAGCCGTTCTCGGCGATGTTGCCGAAGAGCACGGCGAGGCCACCGTCCTGGAAGTAGGCGTTGGGCACACTGCGGATACAGCCGTTCTCGCGGTCGGTGTCGAGGCTGTCCCAGCGGGTGCTCTGGCTGAAGGCCAAGGTCGTGCGGATGCCAGCGGGTCCGGCACGGTAGAACTCCTGCACCTCCGACGACGGGTCGCGCATGATGTCCCATTCGTCGAGAGCGGCGGCCATCGTCGGGGCGTGGACGGTGGGCTGCTCGGTGTGGAGGAGTCCGGCCCGGTCGAGTTCGCCGAGGATGCCCATGATGCCGCCGGCTCGGTGGACGTCTTCGATGTGGTACGTGTCGGTGGCGGGCGCGACCTTGCAGATGGCGGGGGAGGTCCGGCTGAGTCGATCGATGTCGGCCATCGTGAAGTCGACGTGCGCCTCGCGGGCGGCAGCGAGAATGTGCAGCACGGTGTTGGTGGAGCCGCCCATTGCGATGTCGAGGGTCATCGCGTTTTCGAACGCCTCCTTGGTGCAGATCGAGCGGGGGAGGACCGAGTCGTCCTCTTTCTCGTAGTACCGCGTGGCGAGATCGACGATCTGGCGACCGGCCTGAAGGAAAAGCCGCTCGCGATCGCTGTGGGTGGCGACGACGGTGCCGTTGCCCGGCAGCGCCAGACCGAGTGCCTCTGCGAGGCAGTTCATCGAGTTGGCGGTGAACATGCCCGAACACGACCCACAGGTCGGGCAGGCGGAGCGCTCCATCTCCTGCACGTCTTCGTCGCTGACGGACGTGTCGCCGGCCTTGATCATCGGGTCGATGAGGTCGAGCTTGACCTCGACGCCGGCGAGCTTGGTCTTTCCGGCCTCCATTGGTCCGCCGGTGACGAAGATCGTCGGGATGTTGAGGCGCATCGCCGCCATCAACATGCCGGGCGTGATCTTGTCGCAGTTGGAGATGCACACCAGCGCGTCGGCGCAGTGGGCGTTGACCATGTACTCGACTGAGTCGGCGATGAGATCGCGGCTCGGGAGGCTGTAGAGCATACCGTCGTGCCCCATGGCGATGCCGTCGTCGACCGCGATGGTGTTGAACTCCTTCGCCACCCCGCCGGCGGCTTCGATCTCGCGGCACACGAGCTGCCCGAGATCCTTGAGGTGGACGTGGCCGGGTACGAACTGGGTGAACGAGTTCGACACGGCGATGATCGGTTTGTGGAAGTCGTCGTCGGTCATGCCGGTGGCACGCCAGAGCGCTCGGGCACCGGCCTGGTTACGTCCCTGGGTAGTGGTCTGACTGCGGAGATCAGGCATGGCAGAGAATCTAGTTGGTCCGGTGGCTAACTCCGATTGTGGTTCTGCGGACGGGCTTAAGGTGACGTCGTGCAGGTCCCATTCCGGCTTCTCAACGCGCTTCGTCTGCACACCGAGATCGGCCTTGTCGCTGCGATGGCGGTGGCTATGGCGACCTTCTCCGCCACGCCGCTTGTCCTCGCCCCACTTGTGACCGAGTTCGCGGTCTCCACCGGTACTGCGGCGCTGTTCTCGGCCGCCCAGCTCGGTTCGTTCGTTGTCGGCTCGTGGACGGCGGGGCGAGTCGTCGACCCGTCCCGGCGCCTTTTCGTCATCGGGCTCGTGGCCCTGTCGGCGGCCAACGTCGTGGCGGCGTTCGTCGGCTCGTTCGTTGTGTTGGTCGTGACGAGGTCGGTCTCGGGCCTCGCGCTCGGTGTCCTCACCTGGCTCGCCTACTCACAGGTCTTCGGCGACGACGAGCGGACGGGCGACATCACCACAGTCGGGCCACTCACGGCCGTTGTGTCGGCGCCCCTCATCGGCGTGCTGCTCGAACTCGGCGACGTCCGTGCGGTGTTCCTCGTGCTCGCTGGCGTCTCGCTGGTGCCCCTCGTCTGGGTTCCCTCCATCGTCGTGCCCGACCGCACCCCCACCGGCCGCAACCGCGCGGTTCGGGCCGCGTTGGTCATCATCGCGGCCCTGACCATCGCAACGCTCGGCGGCTCGGCCGTGTTCGTCTTCATGGGAGCGATCGCCGCCGACCGCTACGGGATGAGTGCGCTTGTGATCTCGTTGGCCTTCTCGGCCAACGCGCTGGTCAGCATCCCGACGGCTCGCTTCCGCGGTCGTCGACGCTTCGCCGGTGGCTACTTCGCACTCACCGGGGTCTGTGCGGTGATCTCGACCCAGGCCGACCAGTCGGCGGTGCTGTGGGTCGTGCTCTGTCTCTGGGGCGCCGCGTTCTGGATGGCGGTGCCCGGCTCGTACACCCTCCTCGCCGAGCGGTCCCGCTTCCCGACCGAACGGGCCGGCGATGCCCAGGCCGCCATGGCCTTCGGACGAGCGCTCGGCCCGCTCGTCGCCGGTGCGCTGGTTGCCGGTGGTGAGTACGCCACGCTCGGGTGGGTCGGCGGCGGGCTGCTTGTGGTGGCGGGCGCCTTGCTCGTCGCCGTCGAGTTGGTGGTCCCGCCGATCCGGGCCGAGGCCTAGCCGGCGGCTTCTCGACTCCAGAGCGCGGCGCCGAGTGCGCCAGCGTCGTCGCCGAGTTGGGCCATCACGATCTCGACCTCGGGTCGGTACCGGGCGCCGAGTGTGAGTTCGTTGAGCCAGTACTTCGTCCCGGCCCGGAGTGGCTCGCCGATATCGGTGAGCCCCCCGCCCAGAATGATGCGCTCCGGGTCGAAGATCATGACGAGGTTGGCGAGACCGACCGCCACCTGTCGGCAAAAGCCGTCGAAGATGCGCTCGGCTTCCTTGTCGCCCCGGTTCAACGCCTCGGCAACCGTGAAGCCGGTGATCGCGGCGACCGAATCGGCCAGGCTGAGCGCGGAAGGGAAGAGACCGATCTGGGCCTGGGAGCGTCCGATCTGACCGAGCGCCGTGCCGGACGCGTAGTACTCCCAGGGACCCCGCTGGCCGGTGTGGTGGGTCGGACCGTTCGCGTCGACGACCATGTGACCCGACTCGCCGGCGAAGCCGTTGTGGCCATGGATCAACCGGCCCCCGCACACGAAACCGCTGCCGATACCGGTGCCAAGGGTGATGAGCATGTAGTCGTCGCTTCCCCGCCCGGCACCGAGTTTGCCCTCGGCCCAGGTGGCGGCGGTCGCGTCGTTCATGACGGTCACGTCAAGGCCCGTTCGGCCGGCGAGTTCGGTACCCAACGGGTACTCGACGAGATCTGGAAGATTGGGGGAGTAGTGGATGACCCCTGAGCGGTGGGCGAGGCCTGCCACGCCGAGGCCAACCCCTTCGAGCTCACCGTTGTGGTTTCGTGTCATCCGGTCGATCATCCGGACGAGCGTTTCGAGCAGGACGGGCCCGGTGCCGGCGCTCGACTCGCGGTCGCGGTCGATGATGTCGCCGGTCTCCGGTTCGATGAGCAATGCCCGTGCGTTCGTTCCGCCGACGTCGAAACCCAGGATCATGGGATCGGAGGCTAGATGCAGCGGCCGGTTTCGGCGCGGGAATCGGCGATGGAATCCAGCACCGGCCGGATTTCGGTTGTCGACACCGCAAAGCCCACGCCGCGGTCACGGCTGCGGGCGTACACGATCCCGAGCACGTCGCCGGTCTCGCCGAAGATCGGCGCACCCGAATCGCCGGCGGTGATCGCACCATCGAACTCGAATGCGCGCCGCTCGACGACATCCTCGATGTAGATGTCCTCGATCGTCACGCGAAGGAGACGGGTGATGGTGGTGTCGAAGGACTCGAGGCCGACGTCGGGACTCCACGCCACGGCGGTCGCGGTGGCGCCCGTCGAGGGTTCGCTCATCGGCCGCCCGTACCTCATCTCGTCGGCTCGGATCACGGCGACGTCACGATCGGGGTCGAAGGCGACGACCTCGGCGGAAACGGCGAGGCCCGTGGGTCGGCGCAGGCTCACCTCATCGGATCCGGCGACCGTGTGGGCCGAGGTGACGACCAGCACCTCGTCGCCGTGGACAACGGCGACACCGGTGCCGAAGGTGGGCTCGAGGCTGCAGCCCTCGGCGGCAACACCAACCACCACACGGTCGACGGCCGTCAGTGGGTCATCGACGCCACAGGCGACGGCGGCGAGGATGACGGCCGCCACGAGTGTGATGCGGGCACTCACACGGACAATCGGACACCGCCGGCAGCGGCGCTTTCGACCGCGGCGTCGCACAGTTGCTGGACACGGAGACCCTCGGCGAAGTCGGGATCGCAGGGGCGTCGGGTCCGGACGGCATCGACGAAGTCGCCGATCATCGCGCCTGATCCGCGGAAGATGTCGCGGTACGTGTCGTGCACCGTGTCGTGGCGAGCACCGTTCCAGATGTCGTCGGGGATCGGCAGTTCGGCGGCCGGGCCGGACTCGCCGACCTTCACGCCGCGCACCGACTGCACGGTGTTCCAATCGCAGACGGCATGGAGCGTGCCGTCACTGCCATGGGCGTCGAACTCGTGCACCTGACCGAACGGTGTCGGCTCGTGGCAAACCGCACTCGCCTGAACGGTGGCGTAGGCACCGGAGGTGAACTCGAGGGTGATCAGCGCCGAGTCCTCACCGCGCTCGTAGGGGCGACCGTCGGGTCGGTCGGCGCGCTCGATGAACGACCGTGAGAGACAGCCGACCGACGAGACCTCGCCGAAGAACCACCGGGCGAGGTGGAGGAAATGGCTGCCGATGTCGCCGATGACGCCGCTGCCGGCCTCGCTGCGATCGAACCGCCAGGCGTACTCGCCGTGGCGGGCGAAGCCGGTGAAGTAGCGGAGCCCGAGGTGGAACGCCTCGCCCAGGTAGCCCTCGTCGATCAGTCGCTTCAGGTACTGGTTCACGGGCATGTAGCGGTAGGTGAAGGGCACGAGGGTGATCGCACCGGCGGCGGTCGCCGCGCGTGACATCTCCTGTGCTTGGGCGACATCGAGCCCGAGTGGTTTCTCGCACAGCACGTCGAGTCCCCGTTCGATCGCCTGGATCGACAGCGGGTGATGCGAGTCGTTCGCCGATGCGATGACGACGGCGTCGAGTGGTTGCTCGAAGAACGCGGCGGTGTCGGTGAAGGCGGCGGGGATCTCCCACTCTTGGGCGAACACCGAGGTGCGGTCGGGGTTGCGACCGAGGACGGCGGGCACGTCGACACCATCGAGGCGCCGCAACGCAGGGAGGTACATCGAGTCGGCCCACCAGGACGTGCCGACGATGCCGATGCGAATTCGCCCCGTCATGTCAGGCCTTTCGGGGCGGCGCCGTCGACCGCCGCACCGACAGGGTCGGTGCGAGGTCGATACGGGTGGGCTCGGTGCGGTCGTCCTCGATGCGCTCCAGGACCGTCCGGATCGCCAGCTGACCCATCTGGTGTCGCGGCTGGTTGACCGTCGTGAGCGACATGTGGTTGAGCTCGGCGATGAACGTGTTGTCGTACCCGACGACGGACACGTCGTCGGGAACCCGCAGCCCTGCCGCTTCGAGGGTGCTGAGCGCGCCGGCGGCGACGAGGTCGTTGAAGGCGAAAATGGCGGTGGGCATCGAATCGGTCTCGGCGAGGTTGACGATTGCGGCCTCGGCGTCGGCTTCGTCGTCGCCGCCTCGCAGGATTCGCGGCTCGAGCCCGAGCGAGCGCATGGACTTCTCATAGCCGCGCGACCGGGCGCGTGAGGAGATGTTGGCAGCGCCGTCGATGTGGACGATGTCGGTGTGGCCGAGTTCGACGAGGTGCTGGACCGCGAGCGCCGCGCCGCGCTCTTCGTCGGTGGTGATCGTGTCGGCCCCGGGATTGTCGCGTCCGGACGCCACCACCACGGTCGGTACCACCGCCGACGCGCGGATGATGTCGTCGTCGTCGAGCTTGGGGCCGACGAGGATCAACGCTTCGACTTGGAACTGCAGGTGGGTTTCGACGGCCCGCCGCTCCCGTTCGGCGTCGCGTCCGCCGTTGAGGATCAACACATCGAAGCCGTAGTCGTCGGCGGCGGCCTCAACCCCGTACACGACCTCGGCGAAGAAGGGGTTGTGGATGTCGTTGATGATCATGCCCAGGGTTTTGGAGCGGGCCTGGGCGAGGTTGCGGGCGTGGAGGTTCGGCCGGTATCCGAGCTGCTCTGCTGCGTGCAGCACCGCCTGGCGCTTGGCCTCGCTGACCTTCGAGGAGTTGTTCATGACCAGGCTCACAAGGGCGCGAGAAACCCCGGCACGTTCAGCCACGGTCTCCATCGTCGGACGACTCATCTCCTCGGCTCCCCTTTGCGAAAGCGTTGCCCATCGTCGTTGGGCTTGACAAGTACGGTTGTCACCGTAAGATTTAGAGCGCTCTAACGCAATTGGACGTCAGGGCACAGCGTCTTCCTCGGGGTCGGGTTTGAGCAGTTTCTTCCAGCGCGTTGCCGGAGCACCCATCAGTTGGGGTGTCTGCGAAGTCCCCGGCTGGGGGCTGGAACTTCCGGTCGACCGTGTGCTGTCCGAGATGCAGGAACTCGGGCTTGCCGCTACCGAGCTCGGATCCGACGGCTATCTCCCGTCAGACCCCTGCGAACTGCGCGAGGTGTGCGCGCGCTACGACCTCGAGATGATCGGCGGCTTCGTTCCTGTCGTGCTCCACGACCCCGCTCAGCGCGACGCCAGCCTTGCCGCTGCCGAACGGGCCGCAGCGCTGATGGGCGGAGCCGGCGGTCACCTGTTCATCACGTCGATGGTCACCAGCTTCGACTGGGCGCCCCGCCTGGAAATCGACGCGGCGGCCTGGGATCACGCTGCGGCGATGCTCGACGAGATCGAGGAGATCGTCGCCGCCCATGGCATGTCGCAGGCGATCCACCCCCATCTCGGCACGATGATCGAGCGACCGAGCGACGTGAAGAACGTGCTCGAGCGCAGCCAGGTCGGCTGGACCTTCGATATGGGCCACCTGATGATCGGCGGATACGACCCCGTCGAATTCCTGGCCGATGCCCGTGATCGGATTGCGCATGTCCACCTCAAGGATGTGCGTCTTGACCTCGCCGCACCCGTCCTTCGTGGCGAGCAGTCGATCATGCAGGGTGTGCAGAACGGCATGTTCTGCCCGATGGGCGACGGCGACGTGCCGGTCGCCGAGGTCGTCACCGAACTCGAACGCAGCGGCTACGACGGCTGGTACGTGCTCGAACAGGACGCGGCCATCACCGACGGCGAACCGGCGCCGGGTGAAGGCCCCAAGGTCGATGTTCTCCGGAGCATCGAATATCTCCGTGCTATCAATGCGGAGTTCACCGCAGGTCAGAAGGCCTCATGAACGCCCATGCTTGGTACGGGAACAACCCAAACCCTGAGGAGGGGGACAAACAATGAAGAAGCACTTCCGTTGGTTGGCAGTGCTGCTTGCGATCGTGCTCGTTGCCGCTGCGTGCGGTGACGACGACAGCAGCAGCGACAGCGCCGACTCAAGCGATAGCGCAAGCACCGAAGAAGAAGCGGTCGAGCAGACCCAGGGCGGTGACCTCACCTTCCACATGATCACGCACTCTGACGACGGCCCGTTCTGGTCCGTCGTGAAGCGCGGCATGGAAGCGGCCTGCGCCGATGTCGGTGTCAACTGTGTGTGGATGCCCGGCAACAACGACCCGGGTCAGATGGTCTCCGACATCGAGACCGCGGTCGGTGAGGGCTCGAACGGCATCGCCGCGTCGCTGCCGTCGCCCGATCAGCTCATCGGCCCGCTCCAGGACGCCGTTGCTGCTGGTGTCCCGGTCTACACGCTCAACTCGGGCCTGAACGACTACACCACCATTGGTGCTACCACCCACATCGGTCAGTCCGAGGACGTCGCCGGTCAGGGCGCTGGTCTGCGGTTCAACGACCTCGGTGCCACCAAGGTCCTCTGCGCCCAGCAGGAGCAGTCGAACGTCGGCCTCACCGAGCGTTGCGCCGGTCTTGAGGAGACCTTCAACGGTGACGTCATCACCCAGTTCGTCGGCCTCGACGCCGACCAGACTGAGCAGATCAACGGCATCAAGGCCGTCCTCGAGGCCGACCCGGCGATCGACGGCGTGCTCGGCGTCGGTCCGGTCATCACCATGTCGGCCCTCGCCGCCGCCCAGGACCTGGGCATCGACCTCACCATCGGCGGCTTCGACATGACGCCGGAGCTGCTCGATGCGATCGAGGCCGGCGATGTCGCCTTCACCGTCGATCAGCAGCAGTACCTCCAGGGTTACCTGCCGGTCGTCCTCATGTACCTCGAGGCCACCAACGCCAACCAGGCGGGCGGCGGTCTTCCGGTGCTCACCGGTCCGGGCTTCGTGACCCCGGACAACGCCGCTGCGGTAAAGGAACTCTCGGCCGCCGGCACCCGCTGATCCACATCAGCGATGACCGGCTCGGCCACGGCTGAACCGGTCGCCCTCTGATCAGGGTCGATTCCGGGACGGGTCCAGTACCCGTCCCGGAATTGCCCGGTCGGGCGCCGTGGCGGCGCCACAAAACGAACACATTCCATTGGGGGGAGCCGTCACCGATGAGTGACACCACAGCCGGGGCCGCCGCAGCCCCGAACGCCGACGAGCGGCTGGCGTACCGAGGGGTCTTCCAGCGAGCACTCGTTCGACCCGAGATCGGTGCAGCCATTGGCGCTGTCGCTGTGTGGGTTTTCTTCTGGGCCGTCTCGGTCAAGTTCGGCCAGGCCAGTGGTGCCCAGTCGATCCTCGACCAGGCCGCCGCACCGCTTGGCATCATGGCGGTCGCCGTCGCGCTGCTGATGATCGGCGGCGAATTCGATCTCTCGTCGGGCGCCGCCACGGGCGCGCTCGGCATCTTGACCATCTTGTTGGTCCGCGACGTCGCCGGCGAGGCAGCCGGCGCAGGTTTCAGTCTCTGGGTCGCCCTTCCGATCTCGCTGCTCGCCGCCCTTGGACTCGGTTGGTGGAACGGCTTCCTCGTCAACCGAACATCGCTCCCTAGCTTCATCGTGACCTTGGGGTCCTTCTTCGTTCTGAAGGGCGCCAAGCTCGGTTTCTCGAAGCTGATCGTCGATCAGATTCAGGTCGGCAAGCTCGACGACCTCGCCATCTACGCCGAGGAAAATGGCGTCAGCGACAAGGGATACGGCCTGCTCGACAAGGTCTTCGCCGGGGAGTGGATCCGCAACGAGCATGTCTGGGACTCCCGCGACTGGGTGTACTCCATCGGTACCCTCGCTGGCCTCACGCTTGTCGTGCTCGCCGTCTACGAATTCCACTTCCGCCGCAAGGATGTGGTGAACCCGACCGGCCTCATCGGTGTCGTCGTCGGTATCGCCCTCGGCCTCGCCGGCGTTTGGCAACTCCACAACACCGATGGCGCCGGCGCGAACACCATCGGTGCTGCCCTCATCGGCGCAGGAATGCTTGTCGGCTTCATCGGCTGGGGTGTGTGGCGTTACGCCCCGCACACGCAGAGCGGCACGACAGCCGGTCGCCCCGACGGGGTGACGGCACCGCTCATCGCCGGCGTCGTCTGTTTCGTCGCCGCCATCCTCGTCGGCACCTGGATGGATGCGCAGAACGGTGAGGACCTCACCGAAGCCTTCGATCTCGGTGGTGGCACCAGCCTCGCCATCGCCATCGTCATCGCCCTCGTGGCGATGATCTGGTCGGCCGGCACCGGTGGTGCCGCCGCAGGCAACGTCATCGGGTCGGCCATCTCGGCGGCAGCGGCCGCCGCCCTCGGAGAGGCCAGGACCCGAGTCATCTCCACGGGCATCGTGGCGATCCTCGCCACCCTCGGCTTCCTCAACCTCTCCACCGAGCAGGGCGCCCGGGCGATCATCTTCATCGCCCTCACCGGCGCGGCCTTCGTCAGCCTGATCACAGCCGCCACCCGCGGCCGACGGCACTCGGACCGGGCCGGTTCGGCGCTGCTGCTGCTCACGTCGGTCGCACTCGTCGTCATGGCCTTCTTCGTCCAGAGCGAGTCGTCGGCTCCGAAGTTCCGGGCCGAGGCCTTCAGCTTCATGCTCGCCTTTGCTGCGATCATGGCCGTCTGGGCGATCGCGAACACGCGCTTCGAGGTGCGCCGGTTCACGGACACCTCGGCCGATACGACGGCCCGCAACATGCTGCTCTCCGCTGTGCTGCTCATCGTTGTCGGTATGGTCGCCCGTCTCGGCTGGGTCACCACTGAGGAGGCCGAGGTCGGCGGCTCGATCGTGAAGTACAGCGTCCGCATCCTGTGGTTCCTCGGCTTCACCGCCGTCGTGTCCTGGGTGCTCGCCCGGACCCGCTTCGGCAGCTGGACCTTTGCCGTCGGCGGCAACAAGGAAGCCGCCCGCCAGGTCGGTGTCCCCGCTGCCCGCACCAAGACCCAACTCTTCATGGTGGTCTCGGCCGCTGCGTGGTTGGTCGGTGTGCTGCTGGCGTTCCGCCTCAACACCATCCAGGCCAGCACGGGCGACGGCGAGGAGTTCGAATACATCATCGCCGCCGTCGTGGGTGGCACGGCGCTCACCGGCGGCTACGGCTCGACCATCGGTGCCGGCATTGGTGCCCTGATCATGGCGATGGCCGTGCAGGGCATCCCGTCCGCCCGGTGGAACTCCGACTGGAGGTTCGTCTTCGTCGGCGGCATCCTCCTGCTCGCTGTCGTCGCCAACAACTACATCCGCACCAAGGCCGAGTCGGCCCGCTGATCGAGGAGGTTCACGATGTCCGATACGCCATTGCTCGAACTCGAGAACATCTCGAAGTTCTACGGCAACATCATCGCCCTCCAAGGCGTCACCACCGAGGTGCGCGCCGGGCAGGTCACCTGTGTGCTCGGCGACAACGGCGCCGGCAAATCGACCTTCATCAAGATCCTGGCCGGGGTGCACGAGCACTCCGAGGGCACCTTCAAGCTCGAGGGTCAGGAGGTCAACTTCAAGAACCCGCGTGAGGCGCTCAACGCCGGCATCGCCGCCGTGTACCAGGACCTCGCCATGGTGCCGCTCATGTCGGTGTGGCGGAACTTCTTCCTCGGTTCCGAGCCAACCAAGGGCGTCTGGCCCCTCGAGTGGATCGACAAGGCCGAGGCGAAGCGCATCGCCAAAGAAGAGATGGCCAAGATGGGCATCGACATCCGCGATACCGAGCAGCCGGTCGGCACGCTGTCCGGCGGTGAACGCCAGTCCGTCGCCATCGCCCGCGCGGTGTACTTCGGCGCGAAGGTGCTGATCCTCGATGAGCCCACGTCAGCGCTCGGTGTGAAGCAGTCGGGTGTCGTGCTGCGCTATGTGGTCGAAGCCGCCAGACGCGGACTCGGCGTGATCTTCATCACCCATAACCCGAACCACGCGTACCCGGTCGGCGATCGGTTCGTGATCCTCAACCGCGGCCAGTCGATGGGCAACTTCGCCAAGGAAGACATCAGCCAGAACGAGCTCACCTCGCTCATGGCCGGCGGTGCCGAACTCGAGGCGCTGCAGCACGAGATCGCCCAGGCCCAGAACTCGTGAACCGGATCCCGCCGACGCACCGCACGGTCCAGGAGACCACCCGTGGCACGCGCCGTCGAGAGCCGTACCCCCACTCGATCGAGATCGACCTGCAGGGTCGAGGAGGCTGATCGTCGATGTCGTCGCTCGATCTTCTCTCGATCGGAAGGGTGAGCGTCGACCTCTACGCCGAACAACCCGGCGTGACGATGTCCGACGTCACGACCTTCCGAAAGTCCATCGGCGGAACGGCCACGAACGTCGCCGTCGCCACCGCCCGTTACGGCCATGCCGTCGCGCTCGCGACACGCGTCGGCGACGACCAATTCGGTCGGTACGTCGCCGATGCACTGCGGAACACGTTCAATGTCGACCCGCGCTTCGTCGCCACCCATCCGACCTTGAAAACACCGTTGGCGTTCGCCGAACTCGACCCGCCAGAGGATCCGACGATCATCTTCTATCGAGAGCCTGCCGCTCCCGACATGGAGATCGAGACCACGCCACCGCTTCTCGACGCAGTCGACACGGCGCGCATCCTCTGGATCCCGGCAAGCCGGTTCGCGTTCGGCCGCAGCCGCACGACCGTCACCGAACTGTTGCAGCGTCGCAACCGGAAGCATCACACCGTCCTCGATCTCGACTGGCGTCCGATGTTCTGGGACAGCGAGGAGCAGGCCCATGCGGCGATCTCGCCGATGCTCGACCATGTCACGATCGCCATCGGCAACCGCAAGGAGTGCGAGGTCGCAGTCGGCACCGATGACCCCGACGAAGCGGCCGACCGCATGCTCGATCGCGGCCTCGATGCTGCGATCGTGAAGCTCGGGGGCGACGGTGTCATGGTTGCCACGCCACAGCTTCGCAAACGGCTCTCGCCCTACCCGGTCGAGGTCGTCTGCGGACTCGGATCGGGCGATGCCTTCGGTGGCGCCTTCTGTCACGGCCTCCTCGAGGGCTGGTCACTGCCCGACACCGTTCGGTACGGCAACGCCGCAGGGGCCATCGTCGCCGGCCGCATGATGTGTGCCGACGACATGCCGACCGGTCCCGAGGTCGACGCCTTTCTTCGGGAGCGTGATCCTCGATGACGGCTCCACAAGAGAAGACCCATGCCTGAACGCATCTTCATCGATCGCCCGCTTCCGCCCGGGTTCGACGAACTCTTCGGCCCGGACTGGGAGGTGGTCGGCCCGAACGACGCCGAGCTTCCGACGTGTCGCGCTGCGATCGCCGGCGCGTCGCCGTGGCCCGCCGAACGCATCGCCAAGGGCGCGATGCTCGAGGTGATCTCGCGGTCGGGCATCGGCTTCGACACCGTCGATCTCGATGCCGCCGCCGCGCAAGGTGTCGTCGTGTGCAACACACCCGACGCGCCGTCGATCTCGACTGCCGAGCACACGATGAGCCTGCTCATGGCGGCGTCCAAGTTCACCGCCAACAATGTGGCCCGCCTGCGGGCTGGTCGACAGGACTTCTACGCCGCGCACGAGGGCATCGAGTTGAGCGGTGCCACCATCGGGGTGGTCGGTCATGGCCGGATCGGCAGCCGGGTCGCCCGCATGTGCGCCGCAATGGACATGCGCGTCATCGTCTGCGACCCCTATGTGGAGGTCGTCGAACACGAACAGGTCGATCTCGACGTGATCCTGACCGAGAGCCGGATCATCACGATGCACACCCCGCTCACCGATGAGACCCGGAACCTGCTCGACGCGGTGGCGTTCGCTCGAATGCAGGACGGTGTCATCATCGTCAATGCGGCCCGCGGCGGTGTGATCGATACGCAGGCGCTGGTCGATGCGCTCGACTCCGGCAAGGTGTACGCCGCCGGCCTCGATGTCACCGCCCCCGAACCGCTCGATCCGGAGCACACGCTCCTCAACCGCGACAATGTCGTGGTCACCCCGCACATCGCCTCGGCAACCGACAAAGGCCGGGTGCGGATGTACTCCGGCGCAATCGAGAACGCCCGCCAGGTCCTTGCCGGCGAGCGTCCTGTCGACTGTGTCAATCCCCATGTCTACGAAGTTCTGGAGGGACGTTCCTCGTGAGTGCACGAAAGAAGATCCGGGTCGGCGTCGTCGGCTTCGGTTGGATGGGCCAGGCCCATACCCGATCAATCCTGCGAATCCCGACCTTGTTCCCCGAGCGCGAGTTCGACGCTGAACTGGCGATGATCAGCGACAACATGGCGTCGCGGGTCGATCAAGCCGTCGCCGACTTCGGCTTTGGTCACGGCTCCGTCGACTGGAACGACCTGATCGCCAACGACGACATCGACGTCGTCGTGATCTGCGCGCCGAACATGCTGCACGAGCCGATTGCGATCGCTGCCGCCGAAGCGGGCAAGCATGTGTTCTGCGAGAAGCCGGTGGGTGGCACACCCGAACAGACCGTTCGCATCGAAGCCGCCACGCGGGCGGCCGGTGTGATCACAGGGGTCGGATACAACTACCGATGGGCGCCGCTGGTGCAGTACGCCAAGCAGTTGATCGACGCTGGTGAATTCGGCGAGATCACCAACTACCGGGGTCGCTTCTTCTCGATGTACGGCGCCGATCCGATGGGTTTGCTCTCGTGGCGCTTCATGCTCGGCGAGGCCGGCCACGGCGTGTCGTCGGACATTCTCAGCCATTCGGTCGACCTCGCCCACATGCTGATCGGCGGTATCGAGAAGGTCGTCGGTATGGGCCACATCCAGATTCCTGAGCGCCCACTGCCCAAACCGGGCGGCACCCACTACGACGTCGGCAAGCCCGGCGACCCGACCGGCACGGTCGAGAACGAGGACTACTTCGGCGCGATGTGCGTGTTCGAGAACGGTGCCCGTGGCGTCTTCGAGTCGAGCCGCTCGATCATGGGTCCGCAGAGCCAGTGCGCGTTCGAGGTGTACGGCACGAAGGGATCGCTGATGTGGAACCTCGAGACGATGAACGAACTGAAGCTGTTTCGCGCCTCCGAGCCCGAACTCGGCTACAAGTCCGTCTACTCCGGCGACCGCTTCCCGTATCACGGCCACTTTGTGCCGGGTGACGCCAACCCGATCGGGTACGAGGACCTCAAGGTCATCGAGGAGTTCGAATATCTGTCGTCGGTCGCCAACGGTCGCCAGCACACGCCCGGCTTCGCCGAGGCGATCGACTATGTCAGCGTGCAGGACGCAATGCTGCGCTCGTGGAAGTCCGAGAAGTGGGAAACCGTCGAGCGGCTGAGCCCGCGCGACTGACCCGAGCCACCCGGGACTGCATCAGGAGAGATCATGGAGACGATCCGACTCACAACGGCCGACGCCATCGTCAGGTACCTCATCGCTCAGAAGTCCGTGATGCCCGACGGCAGCATCGCCCCGCTCTTCCCGGGAGTGTTCGCGATCTTCGGTCACGGCAACGTCACCTGCCTGGGTCACGCGCTCGAGCAGCATCAAGACGACCTGCCGACCTGGCGCGGACAGAACGAGCAGGGCATGGCGCTTGCCGCTACCGCTTACGCGAAGACGGTGCGTCGTCGCCAGATCATGGTGGCGACCTCGTCGGTCGGCCCTGGCGCGACGAACATGGTCACCGCCGCCGGAGTGGCGCACTCCAACCGCATCCCGTTGCTGTTGATTGCGGGTGACACCTTCGCCAGTCGTCTGCCTGATCCGGTGCTGCAGCAGGTCGAGCACTTCGGTGAGCCGTCGACGACGGTCAACGATGCGTTCCGTTCGGTCAGCCGGTACTGGGATCGCATCATGAAGCCCGAGCAGGTGGTGTCGTCGCTGCCCCACGCGGTGCAGACGATGCTCGACCCGGCCGACTGCGGCCCGGCCTTTATCGGTCTACCTCAGGACGTCGCCGCCGAGGCCTACGACTTCCCGGTCCGCTTCTTCGACGAGCAGATCCACCATCTGACCCGTCAGCGGGCCGACATCCATCAACTCGACTCGGCCGCTGCGGCGATCGAGAACGCCGAGAAGCCGCTCATCATCGCCGGTGGCGGGGTGCACTACTC
>MDTD01121134.1_pt1 | contig 24500 bp, 24 predicted proteins | sample 811221 | NCBI WGS metagenome assembly MDTD01 (sample SAMN05326646, study PRJNA326480) | marine metagenome | isolation source: seawater | place: Pacific Ocean: South West | collected 2011 | reverse complement strand
TTCGCAGACGCTGCGGAAGGCACCAGCGCAACGTTAGCTGAATTTCCCCTCAGTTCAGTGGCACTCGATGCCACATTGATGCAGCCAGATGGCATCCATCCCACGGGGGACGCTCAACCGATTATTATGGAAAGCGTGTGGCGAGCCCTAAAAGAACTGCTATGAGTGAGAGAGGATCCCGCCATCGAGAATAATCCCGCCACGACTGAACACGGTTGGCGCCACCGGCTAGAAGTGATCATCTTCGGAACCAGCACCACCGCGGGTAGGAACTTTGATATTACTCTACTCTTTTTGATACTGAGTAGCGTCACTGCCGTCATCATCGATTCCGTGCCTAGCTTGCATGTTGAATACGAAATGATCCTGTGGCGATGCGAAATCTTCTTCACCGGAATTTTCACCGTCGAGTATATGACTCGAGTCTGGTGTACCCAACAAAGGCGAGCTTATGTATTTAGCTTCTGGGGAGTGATCGACCTTTTAGCGATTTTGCCAACCTACATCGCTATTTTTGTGCCAGAGGCTGCACCTTTGGTCGTTGTTCGTCTGCTGCGGGTAGTCCGGGTATTTCGAATTCTGAGGCTCATGACACTGTTTACCGAGCTAAACGAAATCCTGAGCGCCCTTAAAAATACTGGTCGGTCGATCTTTGTATTTCTCATCATGGTAATGCTCGTAGTGATCGTATTCGCCTGCATCATGTACGTGATTGAGGGGCCAAACAGTGGGTTTGAGAGCATTCCTAAGAGCGTTTACTGGGCGGTTGTGACCATCACTACGGTAGGCTACGGCGACTTAGTGCCGCAGACACCTGCCGGACGTTTCGTCGCCAGCTTCGGCATGCTAGTTGGTTACAGCATTATCGCGGTACCCACCGCTATTATCACGAGAGAACTTTGGGAGCGAATCAACCAGAGGCAGGAGGCTCCGCTAAGACTTCTTTGGAACTGTCCGGTGTGTGCCAAAGAGGGCCACAGTGTCGATGCGCAGTTTTGCAGACACTGTGGCGCCGCACTGGATATTCCTAGGGATATCCGAGAACAGGCCAGAAACACGTGATCGCGCAGGCAGTGACCCTCTTTAATGGTTAGCAGCGACTCTCCCCTCAAATCCGCACTTTTCAGAGGCGTGCGATTCGTCAGCGCGTGACTGCCTGGACATGCAAGGAAAAAGTCGTCCTCAAAGAGTGGCATGGTTTCAACTGGTCCGCCGGAAAAGGCAGCGCCAAGAGCAATATGCCGAGCTCCCCTGCGAGCAAACTGTCGACCGAAGGCTGACTGAGATCCTCTCGAATAAGGAGCTTAAAAGCAGGGTGAAGTGCAAGCACCAGGCCAAGCAGATCGGTAAGTAGACAAGGTGCCACATTCGGAATCACTCCAATCCGTATCCGCACCTCAAAAAGGTGCTCCAACCCCCGCACAGTGAGACCATGCCCTGCACGTCAACGAGCAGAACCCGCGCCCGTTTGACGACTTCCGCACACAACAGCGACAGATACACACGACAGTTATTGCGCTCCACCAGACTCACACCCAGCGCATCCTCTGGCTCATCAATGCCCGCACTGAGCAGGCATTGGCTCAAGTGACTAGCGCTGGCCGCTTGACCAAAGTGCTGATGTCCTGCCACCACGCAAAGGCAGCGGAATTGCTTCAAAGTAGGTTTTCGCATGTGCCCTGCCAGATCAACGAGAGGGAAAATTACATGAATCGTTTTTTTCGATAATTTTTTTTATCTTTTTGAGAGGCCAAAATGCCCTCACGTTGGTATGTTGCTTATGGGCGATTTCGTCGGCCCAGTTGGGAGCAAACCTTTGTTAACGAATACCTCAAGGAGGCTTAGATGGAACTGAAGGCCAGCGCTACGAGGCTCCGCAAGCGATCAGAGACTCGCTGGTTTCTGACCTTGGTGTCACCAAGCACTGATCGGGGCTGATCAGTGCGGCAAGAGCACGCTCATGGAGCGATAATGTGACGCTGGTGGTCTTTGACCTAGACGGAACGCTACTGGATAAAACGTCCAGAGTTTCGCCTTACACTGCCGATACGCTCTCAATGATGCGGACCCGCAACATTTCTTACACCGTCGCGACTGGCAGAACCTTGCAGGCAGCTGAGCCGCCGCTTAGAGATCATCACTTCACGTTACCGATGATCCTCAAGAATGGTGCGATTATCTGGTCGCCGGCAGAGGAAAGATACTCTCACTATCATCTGCTGACACGTGAGGAGATGTGGCATGTGCTGGCCGCCTTCACGCTAAATGAGCTTACGCCCTTCGTATTCGCTTTGCAGCCCGGTCAACAGCACGCGCTGTTTCACGGCCCGCTCAAGAGTCGCAGCGAGCACAAGCTGGTTGACCTATTTGAGGCTGAGCGGCATCTTCCGCTTGCTCCGCTTACCGAGATGCCAGACGACATTAGCGTCATTAACGTCTTTTCTCTGGGGGGCGCCCAGGCGGTGGAGCGTGTCCAAGCCAGCATCGCCGATGAAGACCACCTTGTTGCGTACTCTGGTATCGCCGTCCACGAACGTGAGATGTGTGAGCAGGCCACCAAGGAACCTGCTTTGCACTGGATCGATATTCACCACAGTATGGGAAGCAAAGGTAATGCGATCAACCACTTACGGTCAGAGCTCGAGATAGAGCACGTAATCGCGTTCGGCGATGGTGACAATGATCTGAGTATGTTCCACTCCGCAAGCGAGTGCTATGCGCCGGCAAACGCCGATTCGCGGATACTAGAGGCTGCTGATAGGGTCATTGGGCACCATGATGAAGACGGCGTAGCACACTTTTTGAGAGAGCGTTTCGAGCTGGGGTAAGTCGTTCGGTCTCTGCCCGCGGTCGAGTTTGTCAGGTTCTCCGCACCTGTATAAGCGCAACCCCGGATAAAATGAGACCGAGTGCAAGCAGATGCTCCCACCCCCATGGCTCGGCCAGAAATATAGTGCCAGCGGCAAAAGCCACAGCTGGAATCAGGTAATTAATAGTCGACAGAAAAGTCGGCCCGCGTTCGGTCACTACAACGAAGTAGCACCATGTCGCCACGCCCGTTGCAAGAACACCCAGAACCAGTAGTGCTCTTATCGCCTCAACAGTGGGTGCCAGTCCGTAACCATCGAGTTGCAGAAACATAGCAGGCGCGGAAAGGATTACTGCGCCGACCAATAGACTTCCCAAGGACAGCGCAACGGGATCAGATGCTGGAAGCCGTTTAGCATACACCCCGTTAAAGGCATAGCTTAGAGTGGCGCCTAGGACCGCGATTTGCCCGGGCAACTGCCCTCTCGCCGAATCTGCCAAGAGGTCTTCGCCTACCAACAACCCGACACCTACAAAGCCAGTGACAACCCCACAAAATCTCCGCCACGTTAGCGGCTCATGTTCAAGTAACCAATGCGCCAAAAGCAACGTAGCGATAGGCATCAGCGCCATGAGTATGCCCACCTCGGCGGAGGGGACAGTTTGCTCGGCCCATGCAATCAGTGAAAAAGGAATGATATTACCCGTGAAACTCAGTACCGCCAGTCGCAGTATCCACTCGCGGCCCATCAGCCAATCGGCAGCTCGATACCGCCACACGCACCACATGATGAGAGCACCCATCCACAGCCGACCCCAAACAATGAAAATTGGGTGAAAAGATGCGAGCGCCACCGCAATTAACGCGAAGGCAAAACCCCATACGATGACTAGATAAGCAAGTAATAGCCAATGCTTAATAATGAATTGGGGCATGGTGCTCTCAATGAAAGACATGGGCGGCAGAAAAAGTGCCACTAAAATATTAGCCAAGTTTTGCTAAGCTCGCCCGCGTCAAACAGAGCAATGACTATGCTAAATCGAGCGCCCTGCCCACAAGAGGAGCCAGATGCTTACGTCAGGTACGTATCGCAATTCAGTGTGCCCGTAGGACCTCAGGTCGCGGCGGCTGCAGCTCTGACCAGAGCCTGGTTTAAACCTTGCTTCGTTGGCCTTGAAAATTTACCCGAAACGCCGGCGCTATTCATCGGCAACCATGCATTTATGGCCCTTGATGCCGTGCTCTTCCATCTTTACTTGTATTACGATCATGGACGATACATTAAGGCGTTAGGGGATAAGTCGCTATTCGCTAACCCGTATTATGCGACCGTTGCTCATGCCATGGGTGGCGTGTCAGGTGAGGCACCCGTCGTTGAGCGGCTTATGGCCCGGGGTGATGATCTCTTGCTTTACCCGGGTGGCGCTTATGAGTCCATCAAAACGCCTGAAGCGCGTTATGAGCTGCAATGGAAGCAGCGCTATGGTTTTGTGAAGCTGGCAGCGGCCGCAGGCTACACCGTTGTGCCCCTCGCCTCAGTTGGTCCAGATGAATATTACGACCATGCAGTTTCATCTAAGACGCTGGTAAATTCGGCGCTGATCCGGTGGCTGACCAAAAAAGGGATTTTACCCGCCGATCTAAGGAGCGATCTGGTGCCGCCTGTTCCCACCGGCATGCTGGGCGGCCCATTACCAAAACCGAAAAGCACCTATTTCTCGATAGGCAAGCCCATCGATCTCAGCGCGTACAGAAGTCAGGCACTTTCGGCTCGCCAGCTAAGCACGCTGAGGCGCAAGTTTGCGAGGGCCATAGAGACCGAAATCAGCAAGCTTTTATTGTTGCGTGAACAACGAAAGCATAAAGACGGCTGGCTGCGCCGCATTCTCTCTGCCTGACCTAAACACTGCAGGATCCGCGCATGACGAAATGGTTAGCTGGCATATCCGTAGGGGGTTTTGCGTGGGCGCTGCTATCGATACTTGTGGCACCACCCTACCTCGTCGGAACCACTCCTTATCGCGTCAACGAGGACCCCAGCAGTCGTGGACTCGTTTTCGAAACTATCCGGATTCTCAGCGAGGGATTGGTACTAGAGGGGTGGTGGATTCCAGCAAAATCTCCTCGCGCCGAGCTCATATTTGTGCACGGCGCTGGCTCCAACCGTACCTCTAAGTTCGTCGGTTCGCTGGATTTCTATCGAACACTTAATGAACTGGGGATATCAGTAATAACCATGGACCTCCGCAACCATGGCAACTCGGCCATCACTAATGGCACTCTGCGCATGGGCGCTGCGGAATGGCCTGACGTGATTGCAGCGGCAGCTTGGCTGGATCAACATCACTCTAGTGATCTACCGAGAATCGCACTCGGCGCATCAATGGGTGGCAGCGCCGTTGTACATGCGATTAGCAACGGGCTAGAGACCGACGCTGCGATATTACTTGACCCCCAACTGGATGTAATGGACAGCCTGAAACAGGGTGCAGGCGTCACCACGGGCATTCCTGCTACTTTTTTTACAGTCGCCGCGCTAGCGGCGGTAAAACAATATCAGTTGCCGCATGGCGCGCAGAGTCCGCTGGCTCTGGGAACCCAGCTGAAGCTCCCCATATTGTTGATACAAGACTGGGATGACCCTATTACCCGCTCACCCTACGCGGCTCGATTCGCGAGAGAGAACCCCTTTGTAACGTTGAAAAAAGTGCCCGAGATTGACCACGATGCGCGATGTCTTGATGGGAGAAAGGAATGGGGGTCCCATGTGGCGGCTCACCCATGCCATCCCGAATGGACGCGCAATACTGTCTCCGCATTCCTCGAGACTGCCCTTTTCGGTAAATGACGCTATGCCGTCCAGCAGCCAATACAGCTTGCCAAGGCATGAGATTGCCCATCTGTTAGAGCCCCAGCTACGTATACAGTGGAAATCAAGGAGATTTTTACCTGATGCCACGTTTTGTCCTGCTCAGCACCGTCCTCGCCACCACGCTTTCAGGTGCTGTGTCTGCTTCTTGTCCAGATTTTCTCAACCATTCGATGCGCCAACTTGCGTCTACCGACACAATTCAATTTTGTGAGGCGTATGAGGGCAAAGCACTGCTGATCGTGAATACAGCGAGCTACTGCGGGTACACACGACAGTTTCAGGGTCTGGAGCAATTGCATGAGGCATACCTAGACAAAGGACTCGTCGTGCTTGGGTTCTCCAGTGATGATTTCTTCCAAGAAGACAACGATGAAGGGGACGCCGCAGAAGTCTGCTTTGAAAAATACGAGGTGAGCTTTCCTGTTATCGCAACCTCCTCCGTCAGAGGCAGCGACGCCAATCCGGTATTCAGGGGTCTCGGTGAAGCAGCGGGTTATCCGCGTTGGAATTTCAACAAGTATGTTGTGTCATCGACCGGCGAGATCCTTGGCCACTTCTCCAGCGGCGACAAGCCAAATAGCGAAGAAATTCGAGCGGCAATTGAGGCGGCACTGCCGGCGTCATCCAGCTGAGGCAAGCAACAAACGAGTGCTGCGCCTGCTGTCAGCGCGCTGTTCCACTCACCTTTCATCATCTAATCCCGAGGAAGGTACACAGACGGGAGCACTTCAAGCGGCACTTCTCAAAAGAGACACTTCAGGCCGGTATCCGCGTGTGTCGACTATGCCACCGCGGGATCCATCGTGAGTACGACGAAATGAAGCTTGCGAGGGAACTCAACTCACTTGAGCGGCTGCGAAGAGATGAGATATTGGCGAAACATTTCAAATGGGTCGCAAAGCAGCGAGAGCAGTGATGCCCGAGACACCAAGTGATGTTGCCGGTGTGCGTCCAGATTACAGAGCGTGGCGGTAAGCCCTTAGTCGAGAGCCACCTTAGTCAGCAAATCGTTCATCATTTTGCGTGGCGACTGCGAACCATCAACTACTACGTCCGCCTCGAAAAAGGCAGCTCTCCCCCATTCTTGGAAAGTCTCCTCAGCACGCACCCAAAAACTCTCGATCGAAGAATTGTCCCGACCTCTCTCGCGCTTATCTCGCTCCAACCGCCTCTGCCATCTCAGACCCTGAGGCGTATCGATAAACACCAAGTAATTATAAGTAGTCCTTAGGAGAGCCGTAGCCGCAACCAGTATGCCCTCGGCCAGTATCCAGTCTCGTGGCTCGACAATCTGCGTTTCCGGAAGTCGACAATGAGTGATGAAGTCATAGGTCGGACGCGCGATCGACTTACCCTCGCGGAGCTGGGCAACATGGTGCGCGAAAAGATCAAGATCCACCGCATCAGGGTGATCGAAATTGACTGCTTCCCGGTCCTTATGAGGCAGATACGATAAGTCGTGGTAATAGGCATCAACCGGCAACACCGCGACGCAATGCGGGCCTAGCAATGACCTTAGCTCCCCAGCCAGCGTTGATTTGCCGCTGCCAGAGCTCCCCGCGATAGCCAGCACTCGATTCATTCGCCCATCACATTTTATTGCGCGTTACCCGGAAAAATAGACGCTGCCGTGCTCTGCCTCAAGCGCCTCACGTATTCGGCGCTTCTCCCCCGCAGCATCGATCTCAGCGCATTGGCCCTGCTTCCATGCCACATATGCCGAGTAGTCAGGCATACCAACCGCCGTAACCAATTCCCAGACCAGCAGACATTGCTCCAGCGCCGTCAAGACCAACGAATCAGCCACGCGCTCCAGCAACTCGTTGCGGTTTGTGACGTCGTCACTCATTGCGAGGGCATCCCCAACATCTAGCCGCATAAACGCTGGGCTAGTCGAATTGTATCGTGGCCAAGTTGGACCGCCTGCGATCTGGGGATTGCCAGTGTAGGCAAAGCTTCCCCAGGCCGACATCATTATTTCGGTCATCTCACGGGCAGAGTCCGTATCGGGATACATGTAATCACCGATCTCCCCATACATCGGTGCGCCCATCACGAATGCAATTTCACTAGCATGAGATGCGCCCAATATCTTTGAGAAGGGCACGAAGTAGTTGTCAGCTTGCTCGTCCCAGTCATAGCGGTAAGCATATAACTCGTCATAACCTGCTTGGCTCATGGCGGCAAAAGGCTCATCAACTGCACCCAATTTCCATCCCCGCGAGCGCATATCGACCCAGAACGCATATTGGTCAGCGTCCTTGATGCGAAGCTTAGCGGGCAGGAAGCGTGTCAGCGGGTAGGTCACGTCGACAAAGTAATGGCTCAGACCCAGCCAAAGCGTTATTTCGTCCCGGGTAGTGCCTGCCATGACAGGCACGCCTTTCGCGTATCGCGGATTGGCGAGCGCTGTGAGGATACCTTCTCTCGGGATCACAACCCCGTCACGAATGACCAATGGCTGTATGTGATCTTCCTCTAGCCCGAAGTAAGCACGTAGCAATTCGTGCGCGGGCACATCGCGCAAATTTGCAGCAGACGTATTTGCTGAGTCTAAGCCCAGCGCTGCGACAACCTCCCAGCTACCTCTGTCCACCATCGGGTATTGGCGTTCAAAATTATAGGCCTCATCCATGCCCACGCTTCTGACATGGCCTGACTGAGCGATCGCGCGATGGAACAAGCCTCCAGCTAATGGGGACGCCAACAAACTAAACACGTTTCGACCACCGGCACTCTCACCAAATACGGTGACGTTGTTAGGATCACCGCGGAAACCACGGATATTTTGCTGAGTCCAACGAAGCGCTTCGATGATATCGAGCGTCCCAAAATTGGCGACAGGTTTTTCATCAGGATCCGTGCCGTTCAGGGCTGGATGCACAAACCAGCCGAGAGGCCCCAGTCGGTAGTTGATGACAACGACCACGACCTGCTGGCGCGCCGCCAGACGCGAGAAATCGTAAGTCCCCTTATGTCCCGTCAAGTTACTGCCGCCGTGTATCCAGAGCATCACAGGAAGCGGGTCCGCAGAATTCGAAGGTCCGGGCGTGTAGATATCTAGATACAAGCAGTCTTCACTACCTAAATATTCGCCTACGACGTCCCCAGAGGCCATGCTTTGAGGCTGCGGGCACATAACTGGTTCGCTAAATGTGGTAATCCTGCGATCAGGCGTTTTGAGAGGTGACGGCGGCGCCCAACGACGCTCCGCGATTGGAGGCTGTGCATATGCAACATCGCGATAGACCATCGAGCCCTCAGGGCCGGAGTCGCCAACAACATGGCCGCTGGTCGTCTCAACGGCTAGGCTAGGGCCGATAAACTGCTCAGGGAGCTTACACGCCACCAGGAACAAAAATAAAAAACCCACCGCTACGCGTCGAAAAAACGTGTACATCAATAAAAAAACCAATACTTGCGAGTCAGGGATACGAGATGAAACAAGTTGCAGACCACAAGCCTCACAGAGGCGGCCGGACGCGTTAGGGATCTGGCGCGGCCCCTGACTTCTCCAATGCCTCGTGTTCAGCAACGCTTTGCTCAACCCAACTCATTAGCAACCTGTACCCCACGGAGAGCATCACTGCACCGACAAAAAGCCCAACCAGGCCCTCGGCGGCCATGCCTCCCAGGGCACCTATCAGTACAACCGGCACAGGGGTATCAACGCCCTTGCCCAGCAGATAGGGTTTCAATAGCCCGTCCCCTAAACCTGCCAAAAGCAGGTAAGCCGTGCCCACGGTGTTCCCTAGATTCCCGCCATCACCCGACAACCAAACCCAAGCAACTGCCGGCAACACTACCAAAGAGGATGGCAGCTGTAAGACACCTAAGAACAAAACCAGCAATGCCAAGACGCCTGCCGCAGGAACGTCTAGCGCAAGAAAACCCAGACCGAGCGCCAACGCCTGAAGAAACGCCACGCCAACCACGCCGTTCGAAACAGAGCGAACGGTAGCAACTATCAGTGCTTGAATTTCATCGCCTCTTTCATGACTGGCGAGAGTTCCTAGCAACTGCCGAGTAAGGACTGTCCCACGCGCGGCATGGGCCATCATGAATCCTGCAACCAGCAGCGCAACAAAAAATAAGAGCAGCACCAGCAGTGTATTGGCCGCTGCACCTAGCACCATGCGCCCACCTGAGATCAGTTGGGGCCGTATCATTTGTGCCGCTGACATCAAATCCTCGTGTGCGCGAGCCCAAAGGTCGAACAATGCCGGTCCGATAACAGGCCAATCTGCTACTTCAGGTTTCGCCTCTGGAATCTGAAAACTCTGCTCATTCAGGATAGTCATCCAGTCTCTGGCATGGTCCGCCAATGAGACGCCCAACGCGATCATAGGCCCCCCCACGATGAGCGCAGCGATGACGATAAAGACAATCGCTGCAGTGCCTTCACTCAAGTGAAGATGAGCTGACAACCACTGATTGAGGGGGAAAAGCGATACAGCGAGGATCACTGACCAAAGCATAAGAGCCAGAAACGGCGCGAAAGTTTGAACAGAAAACCAAACAACAGCCATTAGGAGAGCTAGGCGCACGTATACCTGCATCAGGTCGTGCGCGGCTATTTTACGAATTACACTGAGATCGCCGTCACGCATCTCAACGCCTCTAGTCAGATCAGGTCGAGTCTGGGACCGAGACTGACCAGATCAGAGTGCAATTGCAATCCCTAGCGACCCTTCCATTCCGGCTTACGCTTCTCGGCGAAAGCCGTGGCGCCCTCAATCGCATCCTCGCTAGTGAAGACCGGCTGCGTTAACGCATGTTGCTTCGACCAGGCCTCATCTTCGCCCCAATCTCTAGACGCTTTGATAATCGTCTTGCTCACTTTTACCGCCATCGGTCCGTTCTCGGCGATCCGCTGCGCCAAAGTTTTGGCCGTCACCAGTGCATTACCGGCCTCGGTCAATTTATTGATCAAACCCATCGCCAGCGCGCGATCTGCGCCCATAAATTCACCGGTCAGTGCAAGCTCCATCGCGACGCGATAAGGAATTTGCGACGGCAGCCTGACAAGCCCACCCGCTGCAGCCACCAGCCCACGCTTCACTTCCGGGATACCAAATTTGGCGTTTTCAGCCGCCACAATCAGGTCACAAGAGATCGCCAGCTCGCAACCACCTGCAAGCGCGTAGCCTTCTACCGCGGCGATCAGTGGCTTGTCGGCAGAACGCTCAGTCATACCGCCGAAACCTCGCCCTTCAACTTGGGGAAACTCGCCCGTAACGAAGGCTTTAAGATCCATGCCGGCGCAGAATGTGCCGCCCGCACCGGTAAGCACGCCCACCCGGAGTGAATCATCACTGTCAAGGCGTTCAAGTGCCTCCGCGACGCCCTGAGCCACCGCTAAGTTCACCGCATTTTTGGCCTCAGGGCGATTAATCGTTATGATGAGGACACCGTCGGCCTCATCAGTCAATACTGTTGCTTCTGTCGTCATAATGTTGCCCCTCTTAACGTGGCTGCATGCGGATGCCGCCATCCATGCGGATGCACTCGCCGTTGATGTAATCGTTGTCAATAATCGATGTAGCCAGTTGCGCGATTTCCTCAGGGCGCCCCAAACGCTTCGGATAAAGTACCGACTGAGATAGTGACTCCACAAACTCGGGCGTCAACCCGTTAAACAAAGGGGTGTTTATCAGGCCCGGGACGATTGTATTAACCCGAATACCCACGGTCGACAGGTCGCGCGCAATAGGCAGTGTCATTCCCACGATGCCACCCTTACTCGCGCTGTAGGCGGCTTGCCCCATCTGGCCCTCATATGCAGCGACCGAGGCGGTGTTGATGATCACGCCTCGCGCTCCGTCCTCTGTGACGGGGTCATGCTTGGACATCACCTCCGCACACAAACGCAACACGTTGAAGGTCCCGGTCAAGTTGACTGCGATGACCTTGCTCCAGACATCCATAGGAAAGGGCCCGTCGCGCCCCAGTGTCTTGGCCGCGTTGCCAATACCAGCGCAGTTCACATTGATGTGGATGGTGCCAAACGCTGCGACTGCTTCCGAGATACCCGCGCTCGCTGAGTCTTCATCTGCAACGTTGACCTTCGCGAATACGCAGTTTTCTGCACCCAGCTCGGCCACCATTGCCTGCCCGGCCTCCTCATTCAGGTCGAAGATCACGACTTTGCCGCCGGCTGCTGCGATACGGCGAGTAACCGCCTGACCAATGCCTGAAGCACCGCCCGTAACCACTGCAACTTTTCCGTTGATATCCATGTGTTAACTCCTATTACTCACTCACATTAATTTTTGTTCATTGGGTCCGCCGGCGCACAATGTTGCGCTCGCCTACTGACACCATAACTTTTTCACCTAGTGGGTCGGCCTTTTGAAACCACGCAAGCAGCGCGGCATCATTCGGATCAGCTACTCCCACCCACCGGCGACCGTCAGACACTTGCCGACCCACAACAACCGCCGTTGTGCTGCCTTTACGCGGCTGAACGGTATAGCTTTCAATCACCCCATCAGGTTCCGGGTCCGAGACAACAGAGACAACCTCAGAAGCCTTGAACTCGGGAACCGCCGCAGGAAACTCGGCGGGAATATTGGCATACACGCCCACCGCATGCTTGGAAAGATACCCGCCGTTGGCACCTACGACACCATATGAGGGCTCAGATTGTGCCCTCAACCAATGCACCACCTCGACAATCCCATGGGTCGAGTAGTTGTTACCCGGCCCACCAAAAAATGGTAAACCACCCGTTAACGTCAGCGGTCTTGGATCATCGAGGCTCATACCCAGGGCATCCATCGCCACCCATACAGCAATCGGAAAACAGGAATACAGATCAGCCGCACCAATTTGCTCAGCTTCAATCCTCGCCACCGCCAATGCGTCTCGATAGGCTGCCGACATCGCCTCTGATTCCCCGATGGAGCGTCGTTTCAGGACTTGCGGCTCGGAGCCGGTCCCGTGACCGTGGAGGAAAATCGCCCTATCCGCGACCCCGAGAGATTGCGCCGTCTCCCAACGGGTGAGCACAAGCGCCGAGGCCTGATTCACGCCATCTTTTGCCACCATTGATTTCAGGTGTGGGTCGCCCATTAGGCGGTTTTCGCTCGACTCCTCGCCTATTTCAGCCGCTGTCATGGCATCGCCAAACATGGCATAAGGGTTGGCCGCCGCGACGGTGGAGAAACGCACCATTAGTTCTGCTAACTGTGCCCGATAAGCCGATTTACTGAATCCGAGCTCACCCCGTCTCACCTGCTCTAGTAATGGATAGATATCGACAGGATTCCATGCCCCGTGCCGATTTAGCTCCGCATCGAAAAGCAGCTCAGTGCAGGCACCACGATCGTCGGTTTCACCGTCCGGCTCGTCGCTCCAGTCCGCCGACAGACCCTGTCGCTGCAACTGACGGGAAGTGGCCAGCGCCTCAGCACCACAGATGATCGCGCCATTTATTTTACCTCGCGCCAACGCATTACCCAGCTCGAAGACCAACCGCTGCGGCTCGTCACCGCACGCTCGTGAGTAGATCGCTGAGGCATTCGGCAGTGTGAGCCGGCTAAGGATCGACAGAGGCGGGCTGCTGCTACGTCCAAAAGGAGCAATAGCGGGCACGATGAAATCCGGCACGGAGTGGGCGAACAACCTGACGCAAGCGAGACGATCGATCAAAGGACTCAACAACTCCGCTGCGGCGGTATCGGCCATTGCGGCTTCACACGCGCGCGCCGCCAGATCCTCGGGCATTAATCCTTCAAATTGGTCGTCGAGACGTTCGGTGAACTGACCTGCGCCGAGCAAAACCGGCGTATTGGGGTCAATGGACATTTCAGTGACTCAGGTTATTCGACGCGGACTGCGCAATCGCGATAAAGGTAGCCGCGTCCAGGGAAGCACCACCTACCAGCGCACCATCGACGTGCGGGCAGGCAAACAGCGCATCGGCATTCTCTGCGTTAACACTGCCACCATAAAGAATCGGCGTAGAGTGCGACGCTCCCAGCAGGGATTCCAATTCTTGCCTTATCATGGCGTGCATATCATTCGCCTGATCCGGCGTCGCCGTCAGGCCCGTGCCGATAGCCCAGACAGGCTCATAAGCAATTAACAGGTTTGGTTGAGACTTCGCCAGAGCAGATCGCAGTTGCGCGCGCACCACATCATACTGCTCCCCCGCCCCCCGGGCAGTCAGCTGCTCTCCCACACAAAGGACGGGCGTCACGCCCGCCGACTGAGCCGCCGCCAACTTCTCGGCGATCAGTTCATCCGTCTCGTCGTGATACTGACGCCGCTCGGAGTGCCCGACAAGCACAAACTGGCAGCCGAGGTCCGCCAACATATCGGCAGACACCTCGCCTGTATGCGCCCCCTGTGCGTGAATCGAGCAGTCCTGTGCCGCCAACTCACAGTCAGGTAACGCCTTGTCCAAGACCTGCAGATAAGGAAATGGGGGCGCGATAGCAATGCGTAACCGAGAATTGGCGTCGGAGGACCACTGTTCCGAGAAGGCCTGTATTGCTGCCCGACTGCCGTGTTGCTTCCAGTTGCCTATTAAATAGAGGTTGGTCATGGCCTAAGCGTAATATTCAACGCGGCGGAAGATAACAGAGAGCGACATGCTTCTCACCCCCTTCCAACGGGACAATCCGGTCGGGCACCCCACTCGGCCCAGGATCCGTCGTACACCGCAACAGGAGAACGCCCGAGTTCATGCAGGGCGACCGCCAACAAGCAGGCGGAAATGCCGGATCCACAGGTCGTCACCACCCGCGCGCCGTCACCAGCCCCGACGCCGTCAAACAACGCCTCCAATTTTGGCAGTGGTTTCAGCTTCGCGGGATCGCCACTCAGGACCTGGCCGTAGTGCAAATTTTTCGAGCCCGGGATATGTCCTGGACGCACGCCCGGTAGCAACTCCGCCTCTTCGCCGGTAAACCGAGAGGGTGAACGCGCGTCGACCACAATGTGACTCCCGGATGACAGCGCAGCTTTAACCCCTTCGAGGTCTATCAGCCAAGCAGGCTGACGAACAGCGACAAACCCTTCACCGGGCTTGACTGCGAACGGCGCGCCCTGTTCCGTGTCACAGCCTGCGGTGACCCAACCCGGCAGCCCGCCCTCGAGGATCTTTACCCTGTCATGCCCAAATACGCGGAACATCCACCAGGCGCGTGCGGCGGAAAACAGGCCCTTGCTGTCGTAAACCACTACCTGGCTATTTCCACTGATACCGAGGGCCTGAACACAGTCCGTGAACACCGATTCGCTGGGCAGCATGTGGGGGCAAGAGTGGGCCCGATCCGCCACGGTCTCAATATCAAAAAATTGGGCGCTGGGAATGCGGCTAGCGAGAAACTCAGCCTTGGGCTCGCGGCCCTCCGCCGGCAAATACCATGAAGCGTCAACAATACTGATGTCGGACCTCGACAGCTGCGAAGCGAGCTGTGCGGGCGAGATAAATGTATCCGAATCAGGCATTTTAGCGTTCTCGAGCATGGAGATTGGCGATGATGGTGATAGCTTACGCGACCGCCGTGGCAAACACCTCATCTCTTGCCATCGCAACGGCTTGCAATTGTAGGGGCTGGTCCGGATCTTGGAAACCGAACTCTGGCAACCAGGACTCAGTGCTCCAGTGACGACATCAAATGCTCCGGCCAGGGTGGCGCGATTGGCATGGGGTTTTCATTCGGGGCTGACTTTGGTCACAATGTCCAACCCTCGATATCAACGTTCCGTAAGGGACAAATACAGGAGACAGCTATGCCCAGCACGACCATTACCTGTGCAGATGGATTTGAACTCGGCGCCTATGAGGCGAGTCCTTCGGACGCTTCAAAAGGCGCTGTCGTAGTAATCCAAGAGATCTTTGGCGTCAACTCGCATATTCGATCAGTAGTGGATAGCTATGCCGAGGCAGGCTTTTATGCGATTGCTCCCGCCATTTTTGACCGCCTAGAACGGGATGTACAGTTGGGCTACACCGAAGACGACATGACAGCAGGCATCGAGCTCGCGTTTCAAAAGCTAGACATGAGCCAGACTTTGGCAGACCTGCAAGCAACCATTGACGCCGCTGCGAATCACGGGAAGGTCGGTGTGGTGGGGTACTGCTTCGGGGGTCTGCTGACTTGGCTATCGAGCTGCAAGCTGAATCAGGTCTCGGCAGCATCCGCCTATTACGGCGGCGGCATCCCAGATAACGCGGATATGACACCTTCCTGCCCGATAATACTCCACTTTGGTGAGCAAGACGCGCATATTCCTATGGACTCCGTGGCCGCCTTTCAAGAAAAGCAGCCGGATCTTCCAGTGCATGTCTATGCTGCGGATCATGGCTTCAACTGTGATCAACGGGGCTCTTATGACGCATCCGCCGCAGCCACGGCAAAGGAGCGCACCCTGGCATTGTTTAACGGCACCCTCGCCGACTGAGTAGCCACAGCATGAAGATCGGTATCGTCACGGGGAGTCATCGCAAGGACTCCCAAAGCGCCAAGGTGGGCCGCTTTCTCTCGGCACAACTCGATGCCAGAGACGGCGTAGCCACCTGGGTGCTAGATCTTGGCAGGTCACCACTTCCTTTATGGGATGAAGATATCTGGAGTCAAGGGTCCCAGTGGTCAGCGATCCCCGATTTAAAAACAGCGCTGGACCAATCTGACGGTTTTGTCGTCATTGCACCAGAATGGCACGGCATGGTCCCCGCGGCTCTGAAAAACTTTTTCCTGTTGTGGGCCGCTACCGGCGAGCTTTCTCACAAGCCAGCTCTTCCCTGCGCTGTCTCAGCAGGAGAAGGCGGCGCCTACGTGATCTCCGAGCTTCGGATGAGCAGCTACAAAAATAACCGCCTCTGCTGGCTCCCTGAGCAACTGATCGCGCGAGACGTCAAAGCCATCTGCAACGAAGATAGTACTCAAAACGATACCCCAAACCATGATGCTTTCGCGGAGAGAAGTCGCTACGCGCTCGATTTGCTGCTTGCTTATGCGGCGGCGTTGCGCAGCGTTAGAAATAGCGGGTTAATTGATCACGACACCTTCATGAACGGCATGTGATCTCCCACAGCTGATCAGGACAGCACTCGATAGGCCCCGCTGGAGAAAATCAGGGGCTCTCCCTTGCCCAACTCAAACTGCAGAACTTCACCGACGATGATTTGATGATCGCCGCCGGGATGCACGGCATAGGGCGCGCAACTGAAGTGGGCCAAGGCATCGACCAGCCGCGGCTCACCCTGAGACCCGGTGGTGAATTGCTCAGCTTGCACATTGTGTCCACCTCGCTTCGCGTATCGACCAGAGAGTGCTTCCTGGAAAGCACTCAGCACGCTGATCCCAAAATGTTCGCACTCCGTGTAAACCGCAAGATGATCCGAGCAATTCTGGATACTCCACAACACCAGAGGCGGGTCAAGAGATACAGAAGAGAAAGAATTTACAGTGGTCGCAAGCGGCCCCAACTCAGGGTCGTTCACGGTCACGAGGCAAACACCCGTTGCGAACCGCCCGAGCGCCTGCCGAAAATTACCTGTGTCCATGGTCATAAATACACCTTACGAGCCGGACACATTGAATCCGACATCACCGTCAATCTGTTTAATTTTCTCAGCATGTCTGGATATCCTCCGCTACCGATCGAGACCCCCCATCAGGATGTACTTGATCTCGAGATAGTCATCGATGCCGTATTTGGAACCTTCTCGCCCTGATCCTGACGCCTTCACACCGCCAAAAGGCGCCATCTCATTAGAAATAATGCCCTCGTTGACGCCGACCATGCCGTAGTCTAAAGCTTCGGACACCCGCCAAACCCGACCAATATCACGCGTGTAAAAATAAGAGGCGAGACCAAATTCCGTATCGTTGGCCAGAGCTATCGCCTCCGCCTCATCGGCGAACGATGTGACCGGAGCAACCGGCCCAAAAATTTCATTCCGGAAAACCGCCATCTCTGAGGTAATCCCAGTCAGTACGGTAGGTTGGTAGTAACAAGGACCCAAATCGGAGTGCGCGCCACCGAGCGCGACTCGCGCACCTGCCTCAGTCGATAAGCGCACCAATCGATCCACATCCTCCACCGCCTTCTTATTGACGAGCGGACCTTGCTGCACCCCCTCATCCAAGCCATTGCCCATTTTAAGCTCGGCTGTGGCTGCAACCAGCTTGTCAACAAAAACATCATGAATGGTGGCCTGAACCAAAATCCGATTGGTGCAGACACAGGTTTGGCCACTGTTACGGTATTTAGAGATCAGTGCCCCTTGCACTGCCGCATCTATATCCGCATCGTCGAAGACAATGAAAGGCGCGTTACCGCCCAACTCCATGGACGTGCGCTTGAGCGTCGCGGCGCACGCCTGCTCCAATCGTCGCCCCACCTCTGTCGAGCCGGTGAAAGTGAGCTTGCGCACCAAGGGACTGTCGGTAAGCGCCGGTCCGATCTCTGAGGATGCACCCACCACGACATTCAGCACCCCTGCCGGCACGCCCGCTCGCTCGGCGAGTTCCGCCATCGCCAGCGCCGACAGGGGCGTCTCTGAAGCGGGCTTAATCACAATGCTGCAACCTGCGGCGAGGGCTGGCGCGGCCTTCCGCGCAATCATAGCATTGGGAAAATTCCACGGTGTGATCGCAGCGACAACGCCTACCGGTTGCTTGATACACACAACCCGCTTATCGCTCGAGGGCGCTGGAATCACATCACCATCGATGCGCTTGGCCTGCTCACCAAACCACTCCATGAAGGCCGCACCGTATGCAACCTCACCCCGACTCTCCGCCAACGTTTTACCTTGCTCGGTAGTCATTATTATGGCGAGATCTTCCTGATGCGCCATCATGAGATCAAACCAGCGACGCAAGACCTGAGCCCGCACTTTGGCTGGCACCTCTCGCCAAGCCAGCATGGCATCGTGGGCCGCAGTAATGGCTGCGAGCGTGCCGGCCGCGCCGATCGTCGCTACCTCGGCAATAACCTCGCCCGTAGCGGGGTTCATCACTGCGAGCTGCCTAGATGAGTCCGTCATCCATTGGCCGCCTACATAGGAGGACGTCTTGAATAAGTCCGAATCAGATAGATCAATAGTCATCACTCTCCCTCCATAGACCGTGGTCGGCAGCAACCATGACAGGCCATTAATGTTCCATCATGGATCTAGTGGCGCTTCACCGACGACGCGAGGTTGACCTATCCACAGCCGCGCATCGTGCATGCATACTTCCCTGCGCATCATACCCATTTGGGTAATACCGTTTTCTGCCTCTTAGTGAGATACGCCACGCTCGCGGGAATAGCGGCATTGTCGGCGAACTGCCGGGTCCTATGGGCTCCACTGAGGTGCAGTTAGGCGCCGCTTTCCATCAGTCGCCAATACTGCGTCAGAGGAATCCAAGGCAGCGCGATCCCATAATTCACATGTCACCTGCTTATGCTTTTGATCCAAACCCTCGCAGTAGTTGCTATACCGACACAACAGCACCTCATTTCCACGGCCAAGCCTCACTTTTTGAAACCAGTCCGGGTCTGCCAGCGCCTGCCGAGCGAGCCCCACTACGTCCGCTTTATCCTCAGCGAGTAGCGTCTCCGCTTGATCAAAACTATAAATCCCACCCGTCGAGATGATCGGTGTTCGCATTCCCGCGGAATGAATAGCTGCTCTGATCTGCGCCACAGGCTCAATATTTCTTCCCCATGGACCCCGCTGATCAGAGACGTAGGATGGCATACATTCGTAACCGCTTTGCCCCGTGTATGGATAGGCTGCCCAACCTATTTTAGGCTGCTTGGCATCGTCGAATTTACCCCCTCGAGACAAGCTCAGAAAATCCATGCCCGCGAGTGCAAATTCCCTAGCAAAAAAACAGGCATCGTCGACATGACTTCCGGTCGAGATAATTTCGTCACTCAGAAAACGACAGCCGACCGCGTAATCATCACCAACCGCCGCCCTTACAGCTTTATAGACCTCTAGCGGCAGTCGACAGCGATGCTCTCGACTGCCGCCGTAGCCGTCCGCACGGGTATTGGTAGCGGAAAGGAAAGACGCCATGGTGTAAGCGTGAGCATAATGCAACTCGACGCCATCAAACCCTGCCGCTTGTGCCCTTGTTGCCGCCTGACTAAAGAGCGGTGGCAAAGTCGCGGGCAACTCTACGATCGTCGACAAGTGCATGTCGGTGACTCGCTCTCGGTAGCCTTGCCGGAGGGCGTCGAGCTCTCGCGGCGACAACACGTCCTCAAGCTCTGCATCAGTCAACGTGAGAAGTTGCGCCTTAATAGCTTGCTCGCTCTCCCGCTCCATACCCAGCCGCTGCCGATGTGCCGCCGTTATCTTAAGAAAACGATTAAAAAAAACGTCCGGCTGGGGACGCCGGCGGATTGTGAGGAAATCAATCAGTTGGATCATCAATCGGGTCTCACCATCACTGGCCTCACGAACAGCGTCGGTTAGCCGCCGCAGTCCCGCGACGTAACGGTCATCCGAGATGCGCAGCAATGGGCCACTGGGGATGTCCCTGATGCCCGTCGCCTCAACCACAATCGCGCCTGGTTTGCCCTGTGCGAAGCGCGCGTACCAGTCGATCACATCCTGAGTTACATCCCCGTCATCACTTGCCCGCCAAGGCACCATCGCAGGGACCCAAGTGCGTTGTGCCAAATCAAGATTGGTAGCGCACAACGGCGAATAGAGCCGACTGCGGGCGGCCTCCTCTGCAGTCGGCCATCCCTCTACAATGGTCTGATATTTGATGCGCTCGGGCGGCTTCCACATAAGGCTAGCTTTCGAAATTGGCGAGGTCGGTCTTGATTTGCTTCAGCACTGACATCATCTGCTCACAGTCAGCACCGCTCAGTTGTCCTAAGCATTCAGCTACCCAGGCTTCGTGGGCTTCCGCCATTTCAGAAAAGCGTTGGTGGCCCGCACGAGTTAGCGTCACGCAAAACGCACGACGGTTATCAGGGACAGGCTTCCGGCTAATTAGGCCCTCTCCCTCCAGTTGAGACGCGATGCCCGAGACATTGCCACCCGACACCATCATCCGCTGAGAGAGGTCTCCCATCGTCAGCCCCCTCGGTTCACGCGCTAACTGGGCCATCAGGTCGAATCGGGGCAGCGTGATATCGAAGTGGGTACGGAGCTGGTTGCGCAGATGCCGCTCAATCAAATTGGTGCAAGTGAGCAAGCGCAACCACAGCCTGACGGCATAATGGTCGTCCTGTTCAATGCGAGATTCGTGATCCAGATTCGCTTGAGTAACTTTAGCGTTCATACACTATCACCCACTTGGCGATGCTCTTTAAAAATATTTTAAACATAAAATGATTTCTTTATACTAACCAAATATTTTAGATATAAAACGTCTGAGGCGTCACGTCTCTATGGAGAAGATGCAGTGAAAGTCATTTGTCTTGGAGGGGGACCGGCCGGACTATATCTGGGGATCAGCCTCAAACTTCAAAATCCTGAACATGAAGTTGAGGTCTATGAGCGAAATAAACCCGACGACACCTTTGGCTGGGGAATTGTCTTTTCGGACCAAACTGTCGACAACATCACGGCAAACGACCCTGTGAGCGCCCAACGTATTGTCGACGAATTCATTCACTGGGACCTCATCGACTGCCATGTATCGGGAAAAGTGGAACGCTCGGGCGGTCATGGCTTTATTGGTCTCGGTCGGAAACGCTTCCTGCAGCTTCTCCACGAGCGGGCAAGGGAGCTAGGTGTAGTGCTTCACTTTGAGCACCAGGTTGAGCTCGAGGATATCAGCACCCGGTTTGCCGATGCCGACCTTATCGTGGCCAGCGACGGACTCAACTCCAAAATCCGTAACACCTATCGTGAGGAGTTTGGCTGCACGATTGAGATGCGACCTAACAAATTCGTGTGGCTGGGAACCCACCAAACCTTCCGAGATGCATTTACGTTTATCTTTGAGCAGACTGAGCATGGCTGGATTTGGGCGCATGCTTATCAGTTTGACGACAGCACCTCAACTTTTATTGTCGAGACAACCCCAGAAGTTTATGACGCACTGGGTTTCGACACCATGTCACACGAGGAAAGTGCCGAGACCTGCCGAAAAATTTTCGAAAACTACCTCGATGGTCACTCACTACTGACCAACTCTGCGCACATCAGAGGCTCGGCCTGGATCAACTTCCCCGCCGTATATTGCGACAACTGGATCAAAGATAATCGCATCGTACTGATCGGTGATGCGGCCCACACCGCGCATTTCTCCATCGGGTCAGGGACAAAGTTGGGATTGGAGGATGCTATCTCTCTGGCACACCACCTCGACAGCGGAGAGCCCATTAGCGCCGCACTAAAAAATTACCAGGAAGAACGCAAAATCGATGTACTGCGACTTCAGAATAGTGCTCGTAACGCCATGATTTGGTTCGAGAATGTACCCAGATATATCGATACATTTGACCTAAAGCAGTTCAACTACTCCATGTTGACGCGTAGCCAGCGTGTGAGTCACGAAAACCTGCGTCTAAGGGACAAAACTTGGCTCGACTCGATGGAAACGCATCTGGCGCAGCGACACCTTGGCCCGGCTGCAAACGACCCGATACCCCCTATGTTTCTGCCCTTCGCTCTGCGAGAAATGACTTTGCAAAATCGCGTTTGCGTGTCGCCAATGTGTATGTACAGCGCTACTGACGGCTTACCTGATGACTGGCACCTCGTTCACTATGGCAGTCTCGCGAAGGGCGGCGCTGCTTTGGTGTACACGGAGATGACCAATGTCAGTGCTAATGGTCGGATTACGCCCGGTTGCACCGGAATCTGGAGCGATGCACACACTGATGCCTGGCGGCGCATCACCGATTTCGTTCATCAACATACCAACGCCAAAATGGCGATTCAGATCGGGCATGCTGGCCCCAAGGGAGCGACTCTGGAGCCATGGAAATGGGATCCAAACATCCTCGACGAGCCCCTCCCAGAAGGCGAGCAGTGGCCACTCCTTTCTGCCAGCGCTGTGCCATTCGACACCTACAGCCCCGTGCCCCGAGCGATGACCCGCGATGATATGGATAGCGTTCTGAAGCAGCACGTCGATGCCGTACACCGCGCGGATGCGGCCGGATTCGATATGATCGAGATGCACGCGGCCCACGGCTACCTTCTCTCTTCCTTCATCACGCCGGTGCTCAATCACCGCGAAGACGAGTATGGCGGTTCTTTGGAAAATCGGCTGCGTTACCCGCTCGCGGTGTGTCACGCCATGAGGGCCGCCTGGCCCGACGAGAAACCGATGTCCGTGCGTATTTCCGCTCATGATTGGATGGGCGACGCCGGCATTACTGAAAGTCAGGCGCTGCTGATCGCACAAGCTTTTGTAAACGCGGGAGCTGACATTATCAATGTCTCAACGGGGCAAACCAGCCATGCTGCTCAACCTCAGCCGGGCCGAATGTTTCAGACGCCGCTGTCAGACATTGTTCGCAACGACGGCAACATTCCCACCATTGCCGTAGGAAACATCTACGAGACTGATCATGTGAACAGCATTATCGCGGCAGGACGAGCAGATCTAGTTTGTCTGGCGCGCCCTCATCTTGCTGACCCGAATTGGACGCTGCACGCTGCAGCTGAACTCGGTTATCAAGGGCCTGGCGCAGCGGAACAGCACCAGTACTTTTTGGGCTACCGGCAAGCCTACACCTTGGCAGAACGGGAGCGCGAGGCAGCCTCGTGAGCCGGCACGCATTGGTTACGGGCGCAGGCACGGGCATCGGCGAAACTATCAGCCGCCAATTGCATGGAGAGGGATATCGGGTCACGCTGGTGGGTCGACGCCGCGAGCCGCTAGCTGCGCTGGCCGAGACTTTAGGTGAAAATAGCCATGCAGTCACTGGCGACGTCACGGACAGGGCCAGCATCACGACCGCTTTCGCCACTGCCAGAGAACACTTCGGCGATATTGAAATACTGGTGAACTCCGCCGGCATGGCGCCATCGGCACCGTTTCATCGGTTGGATTTCGCTGACTGGCAACGCACCATGGACGTTAACGTCAACGGCGTCTTCCACTGCGCGCAGATCACGCTTGAGGTTATGATGAGCGCGGGCTGGGGCCGCATCATTAATATCGCCAGTGTCGCATCATTGCGAGGATTTCCGTATGTCAGCGGCTACTGCGCATCTAAGCATGCTGTTCTCGGCCTCACACGCGCGCTGGCGCTTGAGGTGGCAACTCAGGGTATTACCGTCAACGCGATCTGCCCCGGGTACGTCGATACTGATATCGTACGGGGAGCGATTGCCGAAATCGTCAGTAAGACTGGCCGGACTGAAGAAGACGCCATGCAGCACTTCACGCAAAGCAATCCACAAGGGCGTCTGATTGAAGCGTCAGAAGTCGCCAGCTCAGTAATCTGGCTCTGCAGTGACGGGGCTGCGGGCGTCACAGGGCAAGCGATTGCGATTGACGGCGGCGGCACTGCCTGAAAGAGGGACTACAAGCATGCAGACAACATCATTCGCCGGGTACGAAGCGAAGCATTTTCTTTGGGAGTGCAAAGGCCGCGTTGCGACTATTACGCTCAATCGACCCGAGCGCAAAAATCCTCTGACCTTCGATTCCTATGCTGAACTAAGGGACTTATTTCGTAATCTAGTGTATGCCTCCGACGTCGATGTTCTGGTCATCACCGGAGCGGGGGGTAATTTTTGCTCCGGTGGTGATGTTCACGACATCATCGGGCCTCTGACTGAAATGAACATGAGGGATCTATTGGCCTTCACGCGCATGACAGGCGACCTCGTAAAGTCCATGCGGTCCTGCCGACAACCGGTGATCAGTGCCGTAGAGGGTA
>MDTD01100170.1_pt1 | contig 24500 bp, 18 predicted proteins | sample 811221 | NCBI WGS metagenome assembly MDTD01 (sample SAMN05326646, study PRJNA326480) | marine metagenome | isolation source: seawater | place: Pacific Ocean: South West | collected 2011 | reverse complement strand
TTAAAAATTGAAAATGTTATTTTAGAGGCGTCAAGCCACGGTTTAAAGCAGCAAAGATTAAATAATATAAATTTTAGCACATCAATTTTCACTAATCTATCCAGAGATCACCTAGATTATCATAAGTCATTTAAGGACTACCTAAATTCCAAATTTATCTTATTTAATAAACTACTAAAAAAAAAAGGAAATATAATTTTTGAGGATGAAATTATTCAAGCAAATAAACTGAAAAATATTTCAAAAAAAAGAAATTTAAAAATATATAGTTTTGGAAGCAAAAAATCGTTTATTCGTATAATTGATATAAAACGAATTAACGATCAAAAAAAAGTGGAATTTATAATTGCTAATAAAAAATATTCTTTCAAAACATCATTAATCGGAGCAGTTCAAATTAAAAATTTAATGTTTGCTATTTTAGCAGCATATTTATCAAAAATTAAAATTGGTGGTATTTTAAATTCAATTAAAAAAATTAAACCAATATATGGAAGACTTGAAAATATTGGAAAATTAAAAAATAAATCTAAGGTTATACTTGATTATGCTCACACCCCAGATGCATTAAAAACTTTAATATTAAATGTAAAAGAAGATTTTCCTCTAAGTAAAATTTCACTTCTATTTGGCTGTGGTGGAAATCGAGATAAAGAAAAAAGACCTATGATGGGAAATATAGCAGGTAAATTTTGTGATAATATTTATATTACAGATGACAACCCAAGATTTGAAAATCCTAAATTAATTAGAAATAATATTAAAAAAGGAGTCAAAAAAAATAAATTCATAGAGATTCCTTCAAGATCTAAAGCTATCCAGACTGCTATACAAGATTTGAATTCTGGTGATGTTTTAATTGTGGCTGGGAAAGGTCATGAAAATTATCAAGATTTCAAAAAAAGAAAATTTTTTTCTGACAAATCAGAAATTTTAAAAGCAATCCATCAAAAAAACTTAAATTTATCTAAATCTATTAAAAATAATATTTTGAGAGAGAACTTAAAATGTAAAAATATTAAACTGAATACAAAAATAAACTCAGCTTCTATAAACTCAAAAAAAATAAATAAAAATTCAATTTTTTTAGGAATTAAAGGAAAAAAATTTGATGGAAATAACTTTACAAAAGAAGCGATAAGAAATGGTGCAGTTATAGCTATAACCAATAAAAAATATAAAAATTCAAAAATAATATTTAAGCAAAATCCATTAAATGAATTGAATAAAATAAGTTCAGTCTTTAGAAAATCGTTAAATTCCAACAATATAGTGATTACAGGATCCGCTGGAAAAACATCGGCTAAAGAATTAACTGGTTTTTGTTTAAAAAAATTAACAAAAACATATTTCTCAAAAAATTCATTTAATAATAAGTATGGTGTTCCTTTAAGTATTTTCAATACGCCTGAATCAGCAAAATTTACAGTTCTAGAAGTAGGTATGGATAAGAAGGGAGAAATAGATTATTTGACAAAACTAATCAGACCTAATTTAGGATTAATTACAAATATATCTTATGCACATATCGAAAATTTTAAAAATTTAGATCATATTGCATATGCGAAAGGTGAATTAATAAATAATATAATTCCAGGAGGGACAATAGTTTTAAATATGGATGACAGTTATTACAATTATTTTCTAAAGAAGGCGAGAAGTAATAAACTTAAAACTATTTCATATAGTAAATTTAATCAAAAAGCAGATATTGTTTTTTTAAATCAAAAAAAATATAAAAAAAATTATTTATGTGAATTCAAAATAAAAAATGAAAAAAAATCATTTTTAATTTCTAAAAATTTACATAATTACAAAGAAAATATTTTGTCCTCTATTGGCATAATAAGCAATTATTTTAATATAAAAAAATTAAACAAAAATTTGTTTTATGGGTTTAAAATACCAACAAGTAGAGGATCAGTAATTAATTATAAAAGGAAGTCGAAAAAACTAACTATCGTTGATGAGAGCTATAACTCAAATCCCTTATCATTTAAATTTGCTTTAGAAAAATTCGACTCTACGTACAACAATAAGAAGTATCTTTTAGTAGGAAATATGCTCGAACTTGGAAAATATTCAAAAAATTTACACATGAAAATAGCAAAATATATTAATAATTCAAAAGTTGCCAAAACCTTCGTTTATGGAAATTTAACAAAACATACATTTAACAAATTAAAACCACAAATTAGAGGTAGAATCTTAAAAAACAGCGAAGAAATTATGAATTTAATTAATAAAGATTTACCAAACAATAGTTTTTTAATGGTAAAAGGATCAAACTCAACGGGATTAAATAAAATAATTAAAAATTTATAAATATAATGCTCTATAATTTATTAACAAACTACTCAGATACATACACCTTTTTAAATTTTTTTAATTTTCTAACAGTGAGAACAGGTTTAGCTGTCATTACGGCAATGGTCGTTGTTTTTTTAATTGGAGATAAATTTATAAAATTTTTTTCTACAAACAAAATTACCAATCCTATTCGTTCAGATGGACCTGAAGGCCATCTTATCAAAAAAATAGGAACTCCAACTATGGGGGGTGTTTTGATATTAATTGGTTTGTTTTCGGGTGTTTTTTTATGGAGTGATTTATCCAACCCATATAATTGGCTATTAATTTTTATTACTTTTTCATTTGGAATATTAGGAGCATTTGACGATTTTAAAAAAATAAAAAATAATAATTCAAAAGGAATTTCTTCAAAATTTAAATTTATTATTCAAGTTATTCTTGGTTTAATTTCGTTAGTTATTTTATATAACTTTATAGATTCAGACTTAACAACAAATCTTTATTTTCCTTTTTTTAAAAATTTAGTTATAAATTTAGGATGGTTCTTTATACCATTTTATCTATTTGTAATTGTTGGATCATCTAATGCTGTTAACCTCACAGATGGTCTGGATGGTTTAGCCACAGTACCAGTAATTTTGGTAGCTGGTTGTTTTGCTTTCATAAGCTATGTTTCTGGAAATATAATTTTTGCGGAATATTTATTAATACCTTATATTGAAGGAGTAGGAGAAGTCGCAGTTTTTTGTGGATCAATAATTGGAGCATCGATAGGGTTTCTGTGGTTTAATGCTCCTCCAGCAAAAATATTTATGGGCGACACTGGTTCGTTAGCTTTAGGTGGATCATTAGGTGCCGTGGGCGTTGTCACCAAACATGAAATAGTTTTAGCAATAACTGGCGGGCTGTTTGTATTAGAGGCAGTTTCGGTAATAGTTCAAGTTATATCATACAAATTAACTGGCAAAAGAATCTTTATGATGGCTCCTATCCACCATCATTTTGAAAAAAAAGGATGGGCAGAGTCTACTGTAGTAATTAGATTTTGGATTATATCATTAATCTTGGCGATGATTGGATTAGCAACATTAAAGTTGAGATAAATGTTTGGCAAAGAAACTTTTATTAATAAAACAATATTAATTTATGGTTTTGGTCTTTCAGGAAAATCTTGTTTTAACTTTTTAAAAAATAAAAATGAAATTAAAATTTTTGATGACAATATTGCTTTAAGAAATTATAAAAATAAAAAATTTTTTATTAATAGAAGTAAAATTGTTAAATTTAATTTCGATTATATTATTTTAAGTCCTGGTATTGATATTAATAAATGTAAGCTAAATAAATTTTTAAAAAAAAACAAAAAAAAAATAATTACGGAATTAGATATTTTTTATTTATCATTCCCAAAAAATAAAAAAGTTACAATTACTGGAACAAATGGAAAATCTACAACTTGTCAGATTTTGTACGAAGTATTTAGATCAAATAAATCTGACGTTAGATTAGTTGGAAATATGGGAAATTCACCATTAACTGAAAAAAAAATACAGAAAAAAACTATTTTTATTATTGAAGCATCATCATATCAAATATCTTACAGTAAATATTTTAAAACTGATCATGCGGTAATTTTAAATTTAAGTCCAGATCATTTAGATAGACATGGAAACATAGATAAATATGCAAAAGCAAAACTTAAATTAATTTATGATCAAGATAAGAATAAACAATCTTATATTGAAAAAAATAACCCAATTATTAATAAAAATATCTTAATTAAAAATATTAAGTCTAATCTTAATAAATTAAATTATAATAATAATAGTTTTTTTATTAGTAAAATTAAAAATACATACCTATTAGATCAAAATAACCTAAATAATATTCATTTTATTTATTTAATATGTAAAAAGTTTAAATTTGTGGATAAAAAAATCTTCTTAATTCTCAATAAATTTAAGGGTTTAAAATTCAGAAAACAATTAATTTATAATAAAAAAAATTTACAAATTATTAATGATTCAAAATCTACTAGTTTTTCATCTACTAGTGGACTTTTGCGAACTTATAAAAATATTCACTGGATTGTCGGGGGGATGTACAAAAAAGGTGACAAATTTAAAATTAATAAAAGTTATTACAAAAATATCACTGCATATATAATTGGAAAAAACAAAAAATATTTTGAAAGACAATTTAAAAATAAAATTAAATACAAATGTTTTGCCAATATTAAAAACGCTATTTTAAAAATAAAAAAACAAATTGAAATTGATGAAAGTTATAAAACAATTTTGTTTAGTCCTGCAGCCGCTTCATTTGATCAATTTAAAAATTTTGAAGCAAGAGGGGAACATTTCAGCAAATTAGTTAAAAGATTTTTTAAAAGATAATATGATTAACAAATTAAATATTTATGATAGTTATTATAGTTGGTGGAAAAATATTGATAAAACCATACTATTGCTAATAATCTCTTTTTTTGTTGCAGGGTTATTTTTTTCTTTAGTATCAACTTCTTTAATTGCCTCAGATAGATTAAACACAAATTCGTACTACTTTTTTATTAAACATTTGAGTTTTATTTTATTAGGACTTTCAATAATGTTTGTTTTCTCCTTACTCAAAGAGAGTTATTTAGTAAAATTATCTACATTATTATTTGTTTTATCTTTCATATTATTATTATTGGTTCCATTTATAGGAGCAGAAGTTAAAGGATCTAAACGATGGTTAGACCTACCGTTATTACCTAGATTTCAACCTGTAGAACTAATTAAACCTTTCTATATTGTCATTCTTGCTTCTTTATTAAATCTTCAAAAATATAACTTATATCTTAAATACTTATTAACTTTGTTTTTAATTATTCCTATTATTTTGTTATTGATATCTCAGCCAGATATAGGTCAATCAATATTGATTATCTTTACATGGTTGATATTGGTTTTTGTTTCAGGGATTAATTTATTTATTTTTTTTGGATTATTTGGAATCTTTATTTTAGCTCTAAGTTATATGATTTTTTTTGTAGAAAAATTCAACTATATCAAAATTAGAATTTCTTCTTTTTTTGACAACTCATCAAATAATAATTTTCAATCTGAGAAAGCATCAGAGGCAATAATTGACGGTGGTTTTTTTGGAAAAGGTATTGGAGAAGGAACATTAAATTCAAAAATTCCAGAGGCACATACAGATTATATAGTATCAGTCATTTCTGAAGAATTTGGCATAATTATAATTTTTTTAATAATGCTGTCTTTCATATTTTTTGCATACACTATTTTTAAAAAAATTAGAGATACAAATGACAATGTATTAAAGATGATACTATTAGGATTAATATCATTATTAATGATGCAGGCATTTATACATGTTGGTGTAAATTTAAGAGTATTACCAACTACAGGAATGACACTTCCATATTTAAGTTATGGCGGATCTTCAATCATAAGTATTTCAATTATATCTGGTATTATTTTAAATTTAACAAAAAGAAGAATTTTAAATTGAAAAAAATTTTAATATCAACTGGTGGCTCAGGTGGACATGTAGTTCCTGCATTGAATTTTTATAATCATTTAAAAGAAAATTTTGACGTTAAAATTTATACTGATCAAAGAGGATCAAAATTCATACCTAAAGAAATTAATAAAACCATTTTTGAAGTAAAACAAGCGCCCGAAAAAAAATATCTACTACCTTTAAAAATTATATTCTTATTTTTTGCTTTTATTAAATCAATTTATCATTTAGCTCATAATAAATTTGATATTGTTATAAGTACTGGAGGTTATATGTCTTTACCAATAGCTTTAGCAGCTAGAATATTTAACAAAAAAATATTTTTATTCGAACCTAACTCAGTACTTGGTAGATCAAATAAATTGTTGCTTAGCTTTTCGTATAAAGTTTTTTGTTATGACAAAAATCTTAAAGGCTTCAATCAAAGATATTTAGATAAAATTATTGAAATAGAGCCAATTTTAAATAAATGTTTTTATTCCCAAAATAAAAACGAGGTTGATAAAGAAGTATTAAAAATTCTTATTATTGGTGGAAGCCAGGCCTCTTTATTTTTAAGTAAAAATATAAAGAATGAATTGATTGAATTATCTTCAAAATATAAGATTCGAGTATCTCAACAATTGTCAAAAGGATTTAATAAAAATGAATTTAAAGAGGAATATAAACGAAAAAATGTAGAGAATAATTTATTTTATTTTGAGGAAAATTATTTATGTAAAAATTATAATTATGATATCGCTATATCTAGATCTGGAGCTTCATCTTTAGCAGAACTTGCCCACCTTAATATACCCTTTATTGCTATTCCTTTTCCATATGCAACTGATAATCATCAATTTTTTAATGCTAAAAGATATGATGATTTAAATTGTTGCTGGATATTAGAAGAGAAAAAATTTAATTCTGGTGATATATGTAAACTAATTAATCAAATAATGGTCAATAAAAAAGAGTATATTGAAAAAAAAAGCAACCTCAAAAAAATTACCGAGGGAAATACATGGGAAAATATAAACAAAAAAATAATAAAACACTTTGATGAAAATTAGTTTAGGAAAAAAAGAAATAATTCATTTTATCGGGATTGGTGGTATTGGAATGAGTGGTCTTGCATTAATAATGAAAGGCCTGGGATTTAATATTAAAGGGACAGATCAGAAAACTGGTAAAAATATAGACAGGTTAAAAAAACATAAAATAAATATACAAGTTGGTCATAAAAAAAAACATATATCTAATGCCACAATTATTGTTATCTCTTCTGCAATAAAAAAAAATAATCCAGAATATTTAGAAGCAAAGAAAAAAAAAATACCAATCTATAAAAGAGGAGAAATGCTTGCAAATATTGTTTCTCTTTACAAAAACGTTGTTGTTGCTGGATCACATGGCAAAACCACAACAACATCTATCGTTTCAACAATTTTTTCAAAGTCAAAATTAGATCCCACCACAATTAATGGTGGAGTAATTAATTCAATTGGAAATTCAGCCAAACTTGGAAAAGGAGAATGGTGTGTACTTGAATCTGATGAGTCCGATGGTAGTTTTTTACAATTACCTTTTACATATTCTATAATTACGAACATAGATAATGAGCATCTCGAGTACTATGGTTCAATTGAAAATTTGAAAAAAAAATTTGTAAAATTTGCTCAAAAAACGCCATCATTTGGTAAAACTCTCATTTGCTTAGATGATAAAAATAATCGATCAATACTCAAAAAAATTAAAAATCAAAACATAATAACTTATGGGGTAAGTGACAAATCAAATTTTAGGATTAAGAATATTAAACTTCAATCTCATATCTCTAAATTTGACTTAGAAGTAAATTTACCAAATCAGGAAAAAAAAACATATAAATCTTTTCAAATACCATTAATAGGAACTCATAATATTAAAAATTCCTGTGCAGCAATTGCAATTGCAATAATGATGGGAATTTCTATTAATTTAATTAAAAGATCAATATTGCAATTCAAGGGAGTTCAAAGAAGATTTAATTTTATATTTGAACATAATAGCAGTATTTATTATGATGATTATGCACATCACCCAACAGAAATATTCGAATTACTTAAATCAACCAAAGAAGTTTTTAAATCAAAAAAGATTATATCTATTTTTCAACCGCACAGGATTTCACGACTCAACTCACTGAAAAAAGAATTTACGAAATGTTTTAAGTTTTCTGATCAAGTTATTTTATGTCCAATTTATAAAGCTGGGGAAAATCTTAAATTAAATTTTAATTATTTTAAATTTGCCAAGGATATTATTAAAAATTCTAATACAGATTTGATTATGATCAATGGAGAGAAGGAGCTTGCAAATTTTGCAAAGCAAAATATTTATGGTGATAAAATAGTTATAGGAATGGGTGCAGGAACCATATCTAATTGGATAAGAAACTTACCTGAATTAATTAAATGATATTAAATGATTTAGAAAAAATTGAATTTTCTGATAACTCACGAATAAATTTTGATTATGATATATCAAGATTTAATTGGTTTAATATTGGTGGCAAATCAAAAGTTTATTTACAAGCAAACTCATTGAAGGATTTAGCAATTTTTCTTAAAGAATATGATAAACGAGGAAAAATTTTTATTTTAGGCGCAGGATCTAATACGCTTTTTGATGATAAGACTTATGATGGTGTAGTTGTTAAGCTTGGAAAAAATTTCAATAATATTACTAAATTAGATGAAAATTTGATTATTGCTGGCAGCTCTTGTTTGGATAGAAAAACTTCAGAATTTGCAATGGAAAATAATATTGAGGGTTTTGAATTTTTATCATGTATTCCAGGTTCAATTGGCGGGGGGATTAAAATGAATGCTGGTTGCTACGGCAAAGAATTCAAAGATATAATTGTTTCAGTACAAGCCATTGATTTCAGTGGAAATGTTTCAACAATCCCAGCCTCCACAATAAATTTTAAATATAGATCAACAAATTTGCCTAAAAATTTAATTTTTCTAAGCGGTACTTTAAAAGGAAATTTGTCTAGCAAAGATTTAATTAAAAAAAAAATGAATGAATTAAAAAAAAAAAAAGAATTATCTCAACCAATTAGAGTTAAAACTGGTGGAAGTACATTTAAAAATCCAATAAATCAGGAAAATAAAAAAGTTTGGGAATTAATTAGAGACTCAATCGATATCCAAAAGGCTAATAGAATGTTTGGGGACGCTACTTTATCAGAAAAACATTGTAACTTTTTAATTAACAAGGAAAAGGCCTCATCCAAAGATATGAAAAATCTTATCAATTTTATCAAAGAAAATGTATATAACAAAACTGGAGTTAATCTTGAATTAGAAATAATTTTAGCCTCATAAATATGAAGAAAAAAATATTAATATTAGCTGGAGGATATTCTAAAGAAAGAGATATAAGTTTTATTACAGGTAGAGCGGTTTATAAACAAATCAAAAATGATTATAAATGTAAAATTCTTGATCCTAAAAGTGGTTTGATTAACGAAATAAGAAAATTTAAACCTCACATTGTTTTTAATGCTTTGCATGGAAGATATGGTGAAGACGGATTTATTCAGCTAATTTTAGAAAGTGAAAAAATCAAGTATACTCATTCTGGAGTTATGGCATCATCTATATGCATAAACAAATTTATATCAAAACAGATATTTAAAAAAAATAAAATTTCTTCACCAAAATACCTTCTCTTTAGAGAAAATTCGGAACAAAATTATAAAAATATATATAAAAAAATTATTAAAAATTTAGGTTTTCCAGTAGTGATAAAGCCTATAAATGAAGGTTCCAGTGTTGGAGTTTATATATGTAATAAAAAAAATTTTTTCATAAATTTAAAAAAACTTAGAAGCGAAAAAGAAGTATTAATTGAAAAATATATCCCAGGTAGAGAAATTCAAGTAGCAATTATGGGAAATAAAAAATTAGGAACTATTGAGCTTGTACCAAAAAGAAAATTTTATGATTACAAAGCTAAGTATGACAAGAAAGCAAAAACAAAACACATATTACCAGTTAAGCTACCGACAAATAAAATACAAGAAGTTGAAAATATAGCTCTCAAAGCACATAAAATTACTGGATGCAGAGGTATCACTAGAAGTGATTTTAGATATAGTAATAAAAAATTCTATTTACTAGAAGTAAATACACAACCAGGATTAACAGAACTTTCTTTAGTTCCAGAAATTGCCAGGTACAAAGGTATAAATTTTTATAATTTAATAAGATGGATTATTAATGATGCGTCAATTAATAGATAAAAGTAAAATTTATTTATATATCTTTTTACTTTTAATTTTATTAAGTCTTCATAATATTAATTTAATAAGCAACATAGATAATTATTTTAAGATAGATAAAATAAATATTATAGGCAAAGTAGACAAAAGTTTATCTGACGATGTTTTAAAATCATTAGATAGGTTTAGTTATATTAATATTTTTTCAATTAAGACATATGAAATCAAATCAGAATTAGAAAAATTTAAACTAATTAGTGAATATAAAATTAAAAAAGAGTACCCATCAGTTATTAGAATAGAATTAAAGCAAACAGATATTTTAGCTTACTACTATGATAATAATGTGAAAACTTTTATCGGAAACAATGGAAAAAAAATTAAACACCAAAACATACTAACTAGTGGAATAACACAAATAATTGGTGAAGTTGATATTAAAAAATTTTTAACTTTAAAAGAAATTTTAGAAAAAAATGGTTTCATATTAAAAGATTTTAATAAAATTTACTCATTTAAATCATTAAGATGGGATTTAATGTATAAAAATAAAATTATTATTAAATTACCGATGGAAGATTTTGATATTTCTTTAAATATATTTAAAGAATTTATTAATAATCAGACCTTAAAAGAATTTAAAATTATAGATTTAAGAATTAAAAATAAAATTATTTTATTATGATTAAAATTAGTTCGCCCATTTCAATTTTTGAATTAGGATCAACTCATGTTGACTTATCAATATATGATAAATCAATTCTAAATCAGAATTTGTTTTATGTGGAGAAATTAGATTATACAAGAAATAAAAAATCTACTGATACTTTTAAAATTGATAAACTAATTCTTAAAGCAGAAAGAGATATTGGGAAACATTTAAATGAAGCTTTATTACTGGTAGACTCTTCAACTATCTTTTCTCTAGATTTTTCAATAAAAAAAAATTTCGAAAAAAAAATAATTAATAAAAATGATTTAGACTATTTATTAATTGAAAGTGAAAAAACAATTAAATCTAATTATCAAGATAAAGTTATTTTACATAAAATTGAAATGGATATTTATATTGATGATAAAAAAATTGAAAATATCAATAACTTGAATATCGAAGCAAATAATGTTGTCCTTGAAGTTAAATTTATAATGATTGAGAAAAAAATCTTTGAAAATTTGAAAAATATTTTTTTTAAAAATCACATATCCCTGATTGATATATTTTGTACAACTTATATTAAGTCTTTAGGTTTTGTTAATAAGAATAACATCTCTGAAAAAACTGCTTTTATAGACATTGGTTTTAGTAAAAGCAGTTTAGCAATTTTTAAAAATCAGAAATTATTATATCTCAATAATATTCATATTGGCGGAGATCATATTACAAAAGATATTTCTAAAGTTTTGAAGTTAGATTATAGAAAAGCTGAGGCATGGAAAAAAAAATTTTCAAAAAATAAACAATTTGTTGGAGATTCGGATAGTCAAAATAATCTTAAACAAATAATTAATTCACGATTAGAAGAAATAATTGAATTATTATTTTTTAACTGCCCTTTAATAAATAATAAGAATTTTGAAACAGGTTTGAAATTAATTTTTACTGGAAATGGCTCAAGAGTATTGAACGAAAATTTATTATCTTTTGGACCTGAATTTTCTTTCATCAAAGATATGTCTATATTTGATGATGAAAGGAGAGAGACATGTGATAGCGCTTTAAGATTCAGTTTGAAAAATGAAGTCACCGAGTCTCAAAAATCACCTTTAAACCTAGATAATAAAGGTTTTTTTGAAAAATTATTTGGGTACTTCACATCAAAATAGCAACTTTTTGTAACATAAGTTGTTTTTTTTACTTAAATTAATTTTTGTATAAATATGTGATGTCAATTCTTAATCAAAAGACTATTAATAATAAAATTACTTTTAACGGAATAGGTTTGCATACTGGAAAATCAGTTCAGCTAAATCTTATACCTTCTCCACCTAATACAGGCATAATATTCAAAAGAATTGATATTAAAGATAACAATATAGTTTTACCATCTTTTGATAATGTAGTCGATACTACATTATGTACAACTTTATCAAATGAACATGGAATTAAGGTTTCAACTGTTGAACATTTAATGGGAGCATTATATGGTTTGGGAGTGGACAATTTGGTTGTTGAAGTAAATTCTCAAGAATTACCAATACTAGATGGTTCTGCAAAAAATTTTATTGAAAAAATCTTATCAACTGGAATTAAATCATCATCAACACCAATTAAATTAATTAAAATAGAAAAAAATATTTCTTTAGAGGAAGGAACAAAAAAAATCTCACTAGATAAATCCAAAGTAGCATCTGAAATTGATTTTGAAATAAGATATAAAAATAAGAATATTGGAACTCAAAGGAATAAAATTAACATATTTAATGATGATCTAAAAAATATTTTTGAGTCCAGAACGTTCTGCTTATTTAATGATGTAGAGACTCTTAAAAGCAAGGGCTTGGCTAAGGGTGGAAGTTTAGATAATGCAGTGGTTGTCGGTGAGCAAGAAATCTTAAATAAAGGTGGATTAAGAAACCATAAAGAATTTGTAAATCATAAAATTTTAGATTGTATGGGCGATCTATATTTGTCAGGATATAGAATTGTTGGATCTCTTAAAACTTCGGAGGGAGGCCACGGACTTACAAATAAGATTTTGAGAAAACTTTTTTCAGATAAATCAAATTTTACCGTTATAGAAATCAAGGAAAAAACTTTACCTTACCAAATTTTAGATAGATCCTATCTAAAATCTATTGCATAAAAATAGAAATTTTTTTTATTTCTGTTAATACATACATATGCGATTAATCAATTTTTGTTTAATATTAACATTCATTTTTTTTCTGTCATGTGCAAAAGAAGAAAAAAATGTTGAGGTAATTCAAGAAAAAGAAATTAATTTACAAATGATTGACGCTTATGAGGAAGGAATTGAAATACTTGAAACTGGAGACGGACTTCTAGCAGCAAAAAAATTCTCTGAAGCAGAATTACTATTTCCACAATCAATCTGGGCACCAAGATCAGCATTAATGGCTGCATATTCTTATTATACAAATGAATATCATAATGACACTATTTATGAGATTGAAAGATTTTTAAAAACTTATCCAAAACATCCAAGAACTGATTATGCGTACTATCTTTTAGCCATTTCCTATTATGATCAAATTGTAGACGAAAGAAAAGATTTAGAAGCTATTTTAAAATCAAAAGAATATTTTGAATTATTAATAAAACTTTATCCAAAGACCGATTATGCAGAGGACTCGATGTTCAAACTTGAATTAATTAATGAAATATTAGCTTCAAAAGAAATGTATTTGGCAAAATATTATTTAGATAAACAAAAATGGATTCCTGCAATTAATAGATACAAATATGTAGTTGAAAAATATAATGACTCGATATTTATTGAAGAAGCACTCCACAGGTTAGTAGAAATTCATTATAGAATTGGCCTTCAAGAAGAAGCAAAAAAATATGCTTATTTGTTAGGATATAATTATCAATCTAGTGAATGGTACGAAATGTCTTATAAAATTTTCAATAGAACTTATAAACCCTTGGAAATTAAAGTAAAAAAAGATAAAAATAAAAAAACTCTTATTCAAAGAATTAAGTCGAAAATATTTTAATGGAAGATAAAACATCGATTAAAAAAAAATATATCGACAAAATCAAAAAACTAAAGAAACATAACGAATTATACTACTCAAAAAGTAAGCCAATAATTTCTGATAAAGATTATGATGAATTAAAATTATCAATAATAAACTTGGAAAAAAAATATTCTTATTTAAATCATAAGGACTCACCTTCAAAAGCAGTTGGTTTTAAACCCTCAAAAAACTTTATAAAGCAGAAACATAAAGTTCCCATGCTATCATTATCAAATGTATTTAATAGAGAAGACCTAATTAACTTTGAAAAAAAAATTAAAAATTATCTTAATTTAAAAAAAAGCCAAATATTTGAATACAGCGTTGAGCCTAAAATAGATGGAATTTCTGCATCATTAACTTATAAAAATGGAAGTTTTGTTTCAGGACTTTCAAGAGGAGATGGTTATGAAGGAGAGTTAATTACAGAAAATTTAAGAACAATAAAAGATATTCCAAAATTTATAAATGCTAAAGATTTTCCACAAAATATTGAGATTAGAGGAGAAGTTTATATTGAAAAAAAAGATTTTGAAAAATTAAAAGAAAAATTTGCAAATCCAAGAAACGCTGCATCTGGTTCTTTAAGACAAAAGCATTCTTCTGAAACTAAAAAAATTCCATTAAAATTCATAGCTTATACATTTGGTCAATTTGATAGTAATACTTTTCAAAAACAATCAGATTTTTTAATTTTTTTAAAAAAATGTGGATTTAAAATTTGTAAATATAATAATTTAATATCGAATATTGATGACTTAATTAAGAATCATGAAAACTTTGAAAAAAAAAGATATGAGTTAGAATATGATGTAGATGGCCTGGTATATAAAATAAATGATTTAAACCTTCAGCAAAGATTAGGATTTGTTGGTAATGCACCGAGATGGGCCGCTGCTCATAAGTTTTCTGCGGCTTCATCTTTTTCTAAAATTTTAAAAATTGATATTCAAGTTGGTAGAACTGGTGCACTCACACCAGTGGCAAAAATTAAGCCAGTAAATATTGGAGGGGTTGTAGTTTCTAATGCAACACTTCATAATGAAGATGAAATAAATAAAAAAGATATAAGAGTCGGAGATATTGTTCAAATTGAACGTGCTGGAGATGTAATTCCCCATGTAATCTCTGTTGATTTAAAAAAAAGGCCTTCAAAATCCGTTAGATATAAATTTCCAGACAAATGTCCTTCTTGTGGTTCACAAGTTGAAAAAGAATTCAATAATCAAACTAAAAAATATGATGCAGTAAAAAGATGCTCTTCAGAGGGATATAGTTGTGAAAAAATAGCAATTGAAAAAATTAAACATTTTGTTTCGAAAGATGCATTAAATATTGATGGTTTTGGAAAAAAAGTTGTAGAAAAATTTTGGGAAAAAAAATTAATACGTTTTCCACAAGATATTTTCAAGCTAGATTATAACAAAATAAAAGAATTAGATGGATGGGGACAACTATCTGTTAATAATCTAAAATATTCAATTAACAAATCAAAAAATATAACTTTAAGTAAATTTATTTTTTCTCTAGGCATAAGACATATAGGTCAAGAAAACGCAAAATTAATTGCAAAGCACTTACAAAATAAGGAAAAATTTTTTAAAATAGATAAAAAATATAATTTTAACCTATTTTTAAATATAGATGGTATTGGAGAAATGCAAATTTCGTCAATAAAAAAATTCTTTTCAATAAAGGAAAATTTAGAAATAGTAAAAAATCTTTCGTCTGATTTAAATATAGAAAATGAGAATTTAAATAATGAAGGAAAGTTGAAAAACTCTACTTTTATGATTACTGGGAAATTAGAAACAATGAGTAGAGCAGAAGTTAAATCTATAATTGAAAAAAATTCAGGTAAAATTTTAAGCTCTGTAAGTAAAAAATTGGATTACTTAATTGTTGGAGAAAAGCCTACTATAAAAAAACTAAATCAAGCTAAAGAACTTAATATTAAAGTTTTAAATCAGATCGAATTATTGAAGTTATTAAATTGATTTAAGCCAATTTCTTTCTTTGTTATTTAAAAACTTTGAAATATTATTATAAACTTCTAAATTGTATTTAGATAAATAATCTTTTTCTCCAGAATTCAATAATTCTTTATTAATTAAATCTGAGTCTATAGGTGCCATTGTTAGGTTTTTGAATTTTAATTTATTTCTATTTTTTTCGATGTAAATTAAGTTTTCAATTCTTATACCAAATTTACCTTCCTCATAATAGCCAGGCTCATTGCTTACTATCATGCCTTCTCTAAGCTCAACAGAATTAAATTTTGAAATAGCTTGGGGCCCTTCATGAACATTTGAAAAAAAACCTACTCCATGTCCCGTACCATGACCATAATCTAAATTGACTTTTCTTAGTGCAGCTCTTGCTTTTTTGTCAATTAGAAAACCTTTTTTAATTTTATTAAGATTATTTGTGACGACTGCAATATGCCCTTTGAGCACTCTTGTGAATATATCTTTGATTCTTTTAGAAGGTTTAGTGAAGCAAACAGTTCGTGTTACATCAGTAGTTCCGTATTTATACTGACCACCAGAGTCACATAAAAAAATATCATTTTTTTGTATTTTTCTATTTGTTTTTGTTGTTGATCTGTAATGAATAATTGCGCTGTTAGGACCCGATCCAGCGATTGTATTGAAACTTGGACAAATATAATCTTTTTCTTTTTTTCTAATTGACTCTAATTTCTTTTCTAAGAATAATTCATCAAATCCGAAGTTTTTATCTTGTTTAATCCAATATAAAAACTTGGTAAGAGCGACACCGTCTTTAATATGAGATGAAGCCATATTTTTTATCTCAGTTTTATTTTTAATAGATTTAAGATGATAAATTGGATCTTCGAAATGAAGTATCTTAAATTTAGATTCTATTAAACTTTGATAAAAAATTGAGCAAGATAAATCGTCAATTGTAAAACAAGTTGAATTTAAATTTGATAGCACATTATAGAAATTTTCAAAATTATAATATTTTATTTTTTTATAATTTATCTCTTTCTTAATATTTATTATTTTTTTTAGATTACTAAAGAAGAATATATTTTTGTATTTATCAATTATTAGTCTAGCATTGGGAATTGGGCTATTCGGATTATCATTACCTCTTATATTAAGCAGCCATGCAACATTTTCCGGGGCAGAAACAAAAATTGTGTCTGTTCTGTTTTTTTTTAAAATTTTAAAAAGTCTATTTATTTTAGATGTTACACTTTCTCCAGCATAACGATCATTAATTTTAAAAAAATTCTTTATTTTTTTTTCTTTTTCAAGGTAGATTTGATCAACAAGATTCGTATTTATGGGAACTAATTGAAATTTTAATTCAAAATACTTTTTTAGTGTTTTTAAAGTGAATAATTTTGGATCATATCCAATTTTATTGTGATAATCGCTATTTAAAACATCTTTTGGGTATTTATATGGAATCTCAATAATTTTAAAATTTTTCCCACTTTCCAATTTACTTTGAATTAAATATCTTCCATCTACAAAAAGATAATTTAATGATTTTGTTATTATCGAAAAGCCAGCTGATCCAGAAAAATTTGATATAGTTTTTAGCCGATTAGGAAAAGCATACTCATTAAAAAATTCATCATTTTTGGGAATTATATAAGCATCTAGATTATAGGTGTTTAAAAATTTCTTAATTTTTTTTATATTTTTCATGACTTTATTCTTTTTTGATATCGCAACCATCCTGGACTTTTAATTTCACTTTCATAATCTATATCTTGATTAAATTCAAAATCATCATTCTCATCTTGTAAAAATTGATTATTCTTTTCAATATTTTTCTCTGGTAATTCATCTATAAATCTAGATGAAATACTATCTATCCAGTCACCCTGATAAAATCTATTCATTGAAAAAGAAATATGAGCAATTTTTTTTGCCCTTGTAATCCCAACGTATGCCAATCTTCTTTCTTCCTCTAGCCCGCTTTGACCTTTTTCTTCCATTGATTTTTGGTGAGGAAATAATCCTTCTTCCCATCCTGGTAAAAAGACCACATCAAATTCTAATCCTTTCGAAGAGTGCATTGTCATTAAATTTACCTTTTGACCTTCCCAGTCTTGATCAATTGAGGTTGCTAATGCTACGTGCTCTAAAAAACTATCAAGGTTATCAAATTCTTTCATCGCATTTAAAAGTTCTTTAATATTTTCAAGTCTATTTTCATTTTCTAAATCTTTTTTATCCTTAAGCATTTGACTATAGCCTGATTCATCTAAAATTATTTGAAGCAATTTTACATGATTTATTTTCTTTCTTAAATCAAATCTCCATTTTTCTAATAAATTAAGAATTGAATTTAAACCTAATTTAGATTTTGGCTTTACTAAATTTAATTCAATCATTTTTTTTGCACCCTCTTCAAGGGAGCATCTATTTTTTTTAGTGTAATCGTATATAGACTTCACTGTAGTTTCACCAATTGATCTTTTTGGGACATTGATAATTCTTTCAAAAGATAAATCATCTCTAGGCTGGTTAACAATTCTTAGATAAGCTATACAGTCTTTTATTTCAGCTCTTTCATAAAATTTTGTTCCACCAATGATTCTATATGGTATTCCTATTTTAAGAAAACGTTCTTCAAATTCTCTTGTTTGAAAAATTGCTCGAACTAAAATAGTAATATTATTTAACTTAAATTCTGATTTAAGTTTTTCTATTTTTTCACCAATGCCGATAGCTTCATCTTTTCCACTTCTGTAACTATCTAAATAGACGTTTTCCCCCTCTTCACTATCACTGAAAAGGGTTTTTCCAACCCGGTTTTCATTATTTGAAATTAAACCAGATGCAACATTTAGTATATTTTGCGTTGATCTATAATTTTTTTCTAGTCTTATAATCTTTGTATTCTCGTAGATTTTATCGAATTCTAGGAAATTTTTTATTTCAGCTCCTCGCCAGCTGTAAATAGATTGATCATCATCCCCTACACAACAAATATTTTTATTTTCCATTGATAAGAGATTTAACCATCTACTTTGTATAAAATTTGTGTCTTGATATTCATCTACTAGTATATACTTAAAATTTCTCGAATACATTTTTGTAATATCAGGATTTTTTTCAAATATTTTTATACAATGAAGAATTAAATCATTAAAATCACAAGCGTTCAAATCAATTAATTTTGTTTGATAAATTTTATAAATATTCAAAAAAGCTAAATCTAGTTTTTCATTTTTTTTAATAATTACATCATCTGGATACCACCCTTTATTTTTCCATTTTTCAATAACATTGAGTATATAATTTGGAGATATTTTTTTTGTATCAATGTTTTCTGATTTACAAATATTCTTAATTAATTTTTTTTGATCATCTTGATCAACAATTGTAAAATTATAATTTAAATCAGCCGCAAGAGCGTGTTTTCTCAATATTTTTACACAAATTGAGTGAAAAGTCCCTACCCAAGGCATTCCAAATTTTTTTTTTTTTAAATTAAATAGAATTCTACTAAGCATTTCATTTGCTGCTTTATTTGTGAAGGTCACTGCTAAAATTTCATTTGGACTAGCTTTACCAGATAAAATAATATGGCAAATTCTGGAGGTCAGAACCTTTGTTTTACCTGATCCTGCTCCCGCAACAACTAAAAGCGGTCCATCTAAGCTGGTTACTGCCTCTTTTTGCTCTTTGTTTAAATTACTTAAGTAATCAAATTTTACCATTTTATATTTAAGTTGTATAAGTATTTTTTAAATAATGAAAAAAGTTCCATTTACACTTCCTTTTAAAAGTAATTTTTTTAAAGAACAAGATCCTTTTCATCTAGTTGTAGTTTTTTTTATTATCTTTTTTGGCACAGCCATCTTTTTTTCAGTACCTACCTTCTATAATTATGAAAAATACAACCAACAAATTAAAAAAACTATAAATATTGAGTATAAGATAAATATTCACAATCTAGAAAATATTAGTTTTAGATTTATTCCATCACCGCATTTACTAATAAAAAATGCAGATTTAAAAATTCAAGAAAATGAGAAAAGTATTATATCAGAACTTAAAAATATTAAAGTTTTTATTTCAATTACAGATTTATATAAAGATGATAAATTTAAAATTAAAAAAATTGAAATTAATAGAGCAAATTTTTATCTAAATAATTTATCTTTAAAAAATTTTATTTTAAACCTTAAAAAACAAATTGTTAATAATTTAATAATAAATAAAAGCACTTTGTTCTTTAAAGATAAAAAAGATGAAATAATTTTAATATCCAAAATTAAAAATCTTATTTATAAAATTGATTTTGTTAATAATAAAAAAATTTTTAAGATAAATGGTAATTTGTTTGACTCCAATTATACATTTTCCTATCTAATTGATTATAACGAACCAAATGTACAAAATATCAAAATAAAATTTAATAATCCTAATCTAACAATAGAAAATATTTTAACTGAAGATTTTTTGTCAAAAAATCTTAAACAAGAAGCAAATTTAACTTTAGAATTTTTAAATAAAAAAAATGAAATTTATTATGAAGTAAAAAATAATAATATAAAAATTTTCAATAAAAATTTGAAAAATTCCATCTTTGATTTGAAAGGTGATATTAAACTGAATCCCTTTTATTTTGATTTAATGCTAGATATAAAAAGTATGGACCTCTTAGAAATGGAAAATCTCGCCTTTTTATTATTTAAAAGTAGAAAAACAAATTTTGAAAATCTCTCAGGTAAAATCAAAATTAATTTTAATGATTTAAATAATAAAATAATTAATAAGGGCAGCTTTGAATCATCTTTTATTAACTCTAGTATTTATTTAGATAATAAAATATTTCATTTAAATCAGTTTGCAACTTTCGAAGTAAGAGATTATGAGTATTTAGAGAGTGGCAATCAAGTACTTCAGGCAAAAATCCTTTTAAAAGTGTTAGACCAAGAAAAATTTAATAGATTTATTTTTAATTATAGAAAGAACAAAAATATTCCTAAAAAAATTTATTTTACTTACCAATTTAACTCAGATACTGGAGACAGTTTTATATCAACAATATCAAAAACAGGTTTTTCAAATTACAATGAATTCTATAAATTTAGAAATTTTCAACAATTAAAAAATTTATTAAGAGATGAAAACATATTTAAGTTGGACTAATCATATTCTTAGGATTAACAATTCTTAAGTATTCTTTTTCCTCAATTAAACCACTTTTAAGTGCTTCTTGTTTTAAAGTCGTGCCCTTCTTTAAAGCTAATTTTGCAATTTTAGCAGCGTTGTCGTATCCAATTTTTGGAGCTAGAGCTGTGACCAACATTAGTGAGTTATCCAAATCTTCTTTTATTTTTTTTTTGTCTGCTCTAATTCCTCTAACACAAAATTTTGCAAAGTTCTTAGAACTATCTGCTAGTAAATCAATTGATTGAAGAATATTGTGAGCTATCAAAGGTTTAAATACATTCAGTTCAAACTGACCTTGCGAACCTGCAATTGTTATACCGCTATGATTTCCAATTACCTTAACACAAACCATTGTTACTGCCTCTGATTGTGTCGGATTAACTTTGCCAGGCATTATAGATGAGCCTGGCTCATTAGCAGGAAGAATTAACTCACCATATCCTGCCCTTGGTCCTGATCCAAGATATCGGATATCGTTTGCAATTTTCATTAAACAGACTGCTGCTGTGTTTAATGTTCCAGAAAAATTAACAATCGCGTCATGAGCGGCTAATGAAGCAAATTTATTTTTTGCAGGATTAAATTTGATTTTGGTTATTTTACTTATTTCATAACATATTTTTTTATCAAAATTTTTTTTTGTATTAATACCTGTTCCAACAGCAGTTCCTCCTTGAGCTAAAAAATGTATCTCCTTAATTGCATTTTTTATTCTAAAAATTGTATCCTCTAATTGAGACTGATATCCCGAGAATTCTTGCCCGAGAGTCAATGGTGTAGCGTCTTGTAAATGAGTTCTGCCAACTTTAATTATTTTTTTAAATTGAATAACTTTTTTTTTCAATTCTTTGTTTAGCAACATTAATGAAGGTAATAATTTATCTCTTGTTTCTAGAGCTATAGCAATATGCATTGCGCTAGGAAATACGTCATTAGTTGATTGAGATTTATTTACATGATCATTTGGATGAACTGGTTTTTTTGAACCCAATTTTCCACCTAATATTTGAATAGCTTTATTTGCAATTACTTCATTTACGTTCATGTTCGTTTGGGTTCCAGATCCAGTCTGCCATACTTTTAACGGAAAGTGATCGTCTAGTTTTCCTAATATTACATTTTCTGAGGCTTTTATTATTGAGTTTGCAATTTTTGCATCTATTTGCTTTTGTTTTTTATGAACAATAGCAGCTGATTTTTTAATAATCGCAATCGATTTAATTAATATTGGCCTTACTTTAAATTCCCCAATGTCAAAAAATTTTTTTGATCTTTGAGTTGAAGCTCCCCAGTACTTATCCACAGGTACATTTATACTACCTATGCTGTCGTATTCTTTTCTAGTTTTCATATTATAATTAAAGGTATTAAATGTTATACATTAAAAAAATCGAAAATCATAGTAATTGGAAGAAATGAGGAGAAAAAATGACAAATTTTGAAAAAGTAGGTTTATTTATGAGTACCTTTGGACAAGAAGTAAAAAAAAAATCAGAACTTTCAAGTGATAAGATAAATTCGCTTAGATTAAGTTTAATTCAAGAGGAATTGGATGAATTAAATAAAGCAATTAGTGAAAAAGATATTTTAGAAGTGGCAGATGCACTAACAGACATACTTTATGTTACATATGGCGCAGGGCATGCTTTTGGAATCGATTTAGATAAATGTTTTAATGAAGTTCAAAAATCTAATATGAGCAAGTTAGGTAAAGATGGTAAGCCAATTTATAATGAGTATGGAAAAGTCATGAAAGGTCCAGACTATTTCAAACCAAATCTTAGAAAATTTATTTCACAAAGTTAAGCCCAAAAGGGTTTTTTAACTTTTATTTTTGCTTTATCAGTATTTAAAATTTCATCTAATTTAAAATTAGGGTCCTTAAATTTAAATAATCCAAAAGAGTACTTTGAATTATTCACTATTTTTCCTATCTCAATATTATTAATTTTAATTATATCATCATTAGCAATATTTCCTTCGATAATTTCAATAGGGTAAATTCTTCTACTTATTTTTTCTTTTAATTTCATTCTAGCTGTATTTTCTTGACCTACATAACAACCCTTTTTAAAGTCAATTGCATTTAATTCTTCTGAATTTGTTTCCAAACCAAATATTTTATTTTGAAAATTTTCTGTATCTGAGTTCGGGATGCCAAGCGAATGGCTTAAGTGATAATATTCATCAACATTTGAAATTTTTAAGTTTAATTTTTTTGCTGATAAATATAGTTTCTCTAAATTAATTACTACTCTCACACCGAGTTTTATACATCTTGGATCTAAAATTACAGGGTCTTCTCTAAATTTAATAGTCATACCGGTTCTATTATTGCTTTTAAATTCAGGGAAATTCTCCTTTGAAATTGCCGCTACAACAAATTCATTTGAAAGATTAGTGATTTCAACTTTTGAACGTAATTTATAAACGACTAGTTGCTTATATAGATTTTCTATTTGGTATTTAGGACAATCTAAAAAATACCCATTTTTATGTTTAACAATTATAAATTCAAACAAGTATTTTCCTTGAGGAGTTAGTAAATATGAAAAACAACTTTGATTATCTAAAACTTTATTAAGATCGTTGCTAATTATATTTTGTAAATAATTAAAACAATCATTTCCATTAATATAAATTATACCTCTATCATCTAATATATAAATATTCTCTTTTTTCATAATTGATTATCAATCGAATATAATATAGTTACTTTTTCATCAAATGTTAGATCTAATAATTAAAAATGGACAATGTTATATTGATGGTGAACTGAAAAATGTAGATGTTTCTATAAAAGATGGAAAAATTTATCAGATTGGCGAAATTTCAGAAAAAGTTAAAGAAGAAATAAATGCTAAAGGTCAAATTGTTTTACCCGGATGTATAGATACACAAACACATTTTAGAGAGCCCGGATCAACTGATACTGAAGATTTACATTCAGGAAGTAGAGCAGCAATTGTAGGCGGCATAACAAGCGTATTTGAAATGCCCAATACAAATCCACCAACTTCAAATATCAAAGAATTCCAAAGAAAATTAGATCTCGCAAAGAATAGAATGTATTGTAATTATGCTTTTTATTTTGGCGCAACGGCTGACAACGCAAATGATCTAGCTAGCTTAAAAGATTTGGAGGGCTGTTGTGGTATAAAGCTTTTTGCAGGATCATCAACGGGTAATTTGTTAGTAGCTAAAGAAGAAGATATTGATAAAGTTTTTCAAAACAGTTCAAAAGTTGTTGCAGTTCATTCTGAAGATGAGGCAATTTTAAATATAAACAAAAAATTAATCAAGAAAGGAGATGTTCATACCCATCCAGTTTGGAGAAGTATAGAATGCGCGATCTCGTCTACCAGAAGAATTGTAAAAATTGCTGAGCGTCATAATAAAAAAGCTCATGTACTTCACATTACAACAAAAGAAGAAATTGATTTTCTATCACAACACAAAGGAAACATAACATTTGAGATTACTCCCCAGCATTTAACTCTTTATGCTCCAGATTGTTATGACAAACT
>MDTD01171327.1_pt1 | contig 24502 bp, 19 predicted proteins | sample 811221 | NCBI WGS metagenome assembly MDTD01 (sample SAMN05326646, study PRJNA326480) | marine metagenome | isolation source: seawater | place: Pacific Ocean: South West | collected 2011 | reverse complement strand
TCAGTCATTTCTTTCCATTGAGCAATCCATCCTGGAAGCCTACCTAAGGCAAACATCACTGTAAACATTTCTGTTGGAATTCTCAAGGCCTTGTAGATAATACCTGAATAAAAGTCAACATTTGGATATAAGTTTCTTGCTTTGAAATATTCGTCTTCCAAAGCTACTTGTTCCAATTTTTTTGCAATATCCAATAAAGGATCATTGACTCCTAATTTTTCGAGTACCTCATCACAAGACTTCTTAATGATTTTGGCTCTAGGATCAAAATTCTTGTAGACACGATGACCAAAGCCCATTAATCTAAAAGGATCATTTTTGTCCTTGGCTTTTTGAACCCATTTATCCACATCTCCACCATCAATATGAATTTTCAAAAGCATTTCAATAACTTTCTGATTTGCACCTCCATGAAGAGGACCCCACAATGCACAAATTCCTGCTGAAATTGATGAATATAAATTCGCTTGAGAAGATCCCACAATACGAACAGTAGAGGTGGAACAATTTTGCTCGTGATCCGCATGTAAAATCAATAATTTATTCAAAGCTTTAACAATAACTGGATCTACCACATAATCCTCTGTAGGCATGGCAAACATCATGTGCAGAAAATTCTCACAGTAGTCATATTCATTACGAGGATATATAAATGGATGTCGCATAGAATTCTTATACGACCATGCCGCTAAAGTTGGTAATTTGGCGATCAATCTTTGAATGGTCAAATTAACAGCTTCAGAATTCCTGTTAGGATTTTGAGATTCTGGATAGAAGGTTGCCAAAGAAGAAATCATTGATGAAAGAACACCCATTGGGTGGGCTTTAGCAGGATATGCCTCAAAAAATCGCTTCATATCTTCATGCACAAGTGTATGACGCTTGATGCTTCTATCAAACAACTGAAGTTCAATACTATTCGGCAACTCTCCATATATCAAAAGATAAGCTACCTCCGTAAATGAAGCCTTATCTGCCAATTGTTCAATCGGATAACCTCTATACCTTAAAATTCCTTTCTCACCATCCAAAAAAGTAATACCGCTGGTTGTCGCTCCAGTGTTTTTATATCCCGGATCAATTGTAATATATCCAGTTGAAGCTCTAAGCTTTGAAATATCAACAGCATTCTCCTTTTCTGAACCTGTAACAACAGGTAATTCGTGTTCGTTTCCTTCTAAAATAATTTTTACAGTATTGCTCATTCCTGAATTTAAATTTATGATATGATGACTTCGCTCAAAAATACAAAATCCAATTTGTATTTTCTAACATGGAAATCACTTATACCTTTATTTCATTAAAAAGTTTCGTTTCTAAAGATTTTCTTTTATGTAATCCAACATCATTTGAAATAAATGATTTCGAGTATTTCCCCCATAAATACCATGATTTTTATTGGGGTAAATAAATAAATCAAATTGCTTATTGGCAACAACCATAGCGTTAACCATTTCCATTGTATTCTGATAATGTACATTGTCGTCTGCCGCACCATGAATCAACAAATACTTTCCTTTCAATTTATCCACATGATTGATTGGACTATTATCATCATAACCTTTTGGGTTTTCTTGAGGAGTCCTCATAAAACGTTCTGTGTAGATGTTATCATAATATCTCCAGCTCGTTACAGGCGCTACTGCAATGGCCATTTTAAATTCATCAGCCCCTTTAGTAATCGCTAATGAAGACATGAAACCCCCATAACTCCAACCCATGATACCTATTCTGTTTTGATCAACCCATGAGTATTCGCCTAGCTTTCTTGCACAATTAATAATGTCCTCTGTTTCCAGTTTTCCCAGTTCCAAATAAGTACTTTTTTTAAATTCCGACCCTCGATACATTGTCCCTCTCGGATCCACACTAAATACAATATATCCCTCCTGAGCCAACAGCTGATGATACATATAATCATAAGAATCCCAAACATCTAAAACCTCATTGTGACCTGGCCCCCCATAAACGTTAAAATAGACAGGATATTTTTTGGTGGAATCAAAATCATGAGGTAAAATCATCCAGGTATTCAGAGTCACTCCATTTGCATCAATCGTTGAAAATGTTTTAGGAGATAATGCATAAGATTCAGAAAGGATATCTTTTAATTCGCTATTAGCTATAAGTTCCTTTATTAAGTCACCTTTCGCATTTTTTAATGAATAAACTGGAGGCGTATTGGCATTCGAATATCGATGTATGAAATACTTCATTCCGTTTAGAAAATTAGCCTCATTATAGCCTCTCTCACGGGTAAGCTCTCTTTTTTTCTTCCCATTGGTTTGAATACTATAAATAGATTTTTGGGTGGCATGAGGTTCACAGGAAGAATAATATATGATATTGGCATCTTCATCCAATCCCAAAAACTCAATAACATCCCACTCCCCAGAAGTTATCTGTTCTTGATTACCATCAAAAGAAAGTTTATGAATGTGCTTGTAGCCATCCAATTCACTAGTTCTTAGTATTGATTTTCCATCTTTTAAAAAAACAAGATTGTCATCAATATCAACATAAGTGTCCGATTTTTCCTCAAAAATCATTTTTGAATCCCAACCCTCTTGATTCGCTTCGACTAGATGGTATTTCAAACTGCTTTGATGACGATTCATAGATTGAACAATCAATGTATTGGATGTTGGTGACCATTCCATTCGCGGGATGTACTCATAATCTCCTATTTCGACTTGTTGGACTTGTTTTGTTTCAACATTCAGTATATGAAGTGTGACTTCACTATTTTTCTCGCCAGCTTTAGGGTATTTAAACTTGTAGTTGTCCGGATACAAATCAGTGTAGAATGTCATACTGAATTCTTTAACACCAGACTCATCAAATTTTAAATAGGCAATATACTTACTGTCTGGCGACCAATCATAAGCCTTTCTCAATGCGAATTCCTCTTCGTATACCCAATCGGAAGTTCCATTGATGACACTGTTAGCTTTACCATCCTGAGTCATCTTAGAAACGTTACCAGTCGAAAGATTTTTTACATAAATATTATTGGCGTGAATGTATGACACAAAATTACCATCGGGAGAATATTCAGCCAAAGTCTGAGGCTGGTGCTTTTCGTCCAAAAGTTCTAATTTTTTGGTAGCAAGGTCATAGAGATAATAATTAGCGCCAAAACTATATCGATAAATACTTACAAAATCCGTCAGAAATAAAATCTTTGATTCATCACTATTGAACTCGTAACGGAAATAGCTAAACTCGTCATTAGGAGGGGTGAAAAGAACTTCCTCTGCACCATTACCCTCAAACTGTCCTTTTACAATAGAATTATTCTTTTCTTGATATGTGTACGATATTCCGTCTGCCATGGCACTATAACCTGGAAAACGGTCATCATGAAACTCATGGTTCCAAATTTTATCAACTGTTATTTTTTCTTGAGAAAAAACACTAGCACTCCAAAGCAACAATAAAATAAAATTAACTCTCTTCATCATGTAAATATTTTTTCTTAAAGATAATGAGGATTGAATCCTTAATCAAAAAAAAGGTTTAAAATAAGTTAATGAAAACTTAATGCCATAAAAAAAGGATAAGAGAACACAAAGAAGTTATTTTTTGTATTTTTACTTGCAACAAAAACGACCTATAATTAAACGTTAAAATGAATTCTATGAAAAACTTTCTACTTGCATTTTCCTTAATCCTTTCTTTCACATCTTTCGAACAAGATTGCAGTGAACTTTTTATCTCTGAATATGTAGAGGGCTGGTCAAACAATAAAGCCCTTGAAATCTACAATCCTACAGCCAATTCAATTGATTTAAGTGCCTATATGGTGATTCGATATTCAAACGGCTCAACGAGTGCGAGTAGCTCAAATGCAGTTCAACTTTCTGGTTCGGTTGATGCTTATGACGTTCATGTTGGTGTTCTTGAAAAACTAGATGCCAACGGCACGGGGCAAGAGGCTCCAATCTGGGATTCACTACAAGCCAGAGCAGATGCTTATTATTGTCCTGAATACAATACCTCAAATGCCTGGTATTTTAATGGAAATGATGCCATCGTATTGGCAAAAGGATCTATAAACGATATTGCTAATTCTGTGGTGGTTGACATTTTTGGGAAAATTGGTGAAGATCCTGGAGATGCATGGACCTCGGAATTCCCATACACGGGTGCAGGAGCTGAAGTCACGAAGGACCACTCTATGATTCGAAAAGCGAATATTCAGACAGGAGAAACCAATCCCGTTATTTCTTTTTTCGATCCACTCTTAGAATACGATTCAATACCGGCTGTGGTCGTTAGACTTGATGAAAATGGAGATCCCGTATTAAGTACAAATGGAAACCCTATTTTAGATGGAAATTGGTCAAGTCTTGGGTCACATGATTGTGATTGTAATCCTGCTGGAGTAGATGAAAGCAGTCATAAAGCAGTCCGGATTTTTCCAAATCCCTGCAACGGACTATTTACTATAGCTCATCTAACAAATATTGATTTGATTGAAGTTAGAAATGCCTTGGGTCAAAAAATTCAGACTGTGGTTAACACCGCTCAGAGTAAAACCATCAATTTGAATCAATCGAAAGGCGTTTATTTTGTCAGTTTAATCAATAAAAATGGAAACACCTCCATTCGGAAGATTATTGTTAAATAATCCCTAGTATTCACTGATATAATAGCTTTATGAAGTTCGCTTTTTCCATACTTCTTGTAGGATTTATTTCTAGCTCTATTGCTCAAATCGGATCCCTGACCGGTGAAATCAGTGAAAATCTTACAGGACAAAAAATAGTGGGGGCTAAAATTAGTCTCCAGTCGCAAAAAACAGATCAAAAAACATACAGAACCCTTACCAATAATGATGGAGTGTATTCAATTGACGAGATTGATCCTGGAAATTACACCGTAGTAATCACGGTACTTTCATTTGATACACTGAAAAGAGATCTTTCAATTTCTTCCGGAGAGAATACTGAGAATTTTATCATAGGTGGTAGTCAAGAACTTGAAGAAGTAAAAGTAATTGGTAATTTGGTGGTTGATCGAAAAACTCCAGTCGCCGTCACTCGAATTTCCACGAAACAACTGAATGAAGAATTGGGATCAAGAGATTTACCCATGATTTTAAACTCTTCACCGGGAGTATACGCAACCCAACAAGGTGGAGGAGACGGAGATGCCCGAATTACAATTCGAGGATTTAGTCAAAGGAATGTAGGTGTTATGATTGACGGGGTTCCCGTTAACGACATGGAAAATGGATGGGTTTATTGGTCTAATTGGTTCGGCCTTGATGCCATCACGGGTCAAATTCAGTTACAACGTGGATTGGGAGCTACTAAATTGGCTATGCCCTCAGTGGGTGGAACAATGAATATCTTAACCCAAGCTACAGGAGGTAAAAGAATGATCAAGGTCGGTCAAGAATACGGTTCTGGAGATTTTTTAAGAACATCTTTGTCATACAAGTCTGGGACTTTAAAAAATGGATGGGGTGTCCTTTTTTCTGGGTCGTATAAACAAGGAAATGGATGGGTTGATGGCCTAAATACCATGGGGGCTTTTTATTATCTAAAAATTCAAAAGAAAATTAAAAATCATATTCTCTCACTGAGTGGTTTTGGTGCTCCGCAAAGACATGGACAGCGATCTTATAACCAACCCATATCTTATTGGGATTCCTATTTCGCAGGAAATCTTGGAGTTGAAGTTTCAGATACCATGTCAAACATTAATTATGGAAGACGTCACAATCAGCATTGGGGATACTATACCGACTCATCTACCGGAAATCAATCCATTGTGAATGAACGAATGAACTTTTATCACAAACCTCAAATTACCTTAAAGGATTTTTGGAAAGTCAATCAAAAACTCTCCTGGTCCAATCTCGTTTACTTATCCATAGGTAAAGGAGGAGGACAACGCGCAAGAAATACCGGTGCACTAATCAGAGACTCATTAGGTCAAATTGATTGGAATGCCATTGAATATAACAATAAATACAAGGTCTTGTTTGGCCAGGTCTATTCGACAGCAGACCCTCTATATGATTCTGTTCTTTTCAAATCATCACAGGTATTAACGGCATCGATGAACAACCACTTTTGGGTAGGTGGATTGTCCCAGTTTGACTATCAAGCCAATGATGATCTTAAGATTTCTGGAGGAGTTGATTATAGATATTATCGCGGGGAGCATTATGTAGAGCTGAGAGATTTATTGGGTGGAGATTATTGGATAAACGACGCGAACCTTAATAGCGCGAATCCGATGAAAGTTGTGGGCGACAAAGTTGGTTGGTATGATTATCACAACCATCGACATGGTTTCGTTCAATGGGCGGGTGGATTTGGTCAGTTAGAATACTCAAAAGGTCGTTGGACTGCTTTTGTTAATGCTTCAGGAGTGGCTAACGGTTATAAAGGAGTGGATTATTTCATGAAAAAAGAGCTGTCACTCACTGACACAACATTGTTCATTGGTGCGGAAGATACAATTACCTACGAAGGTCAAACCTATGACAATAATTCAGAGGGATTAACTTTCAATCAAACTCCTTGGAAATGGCTCGGCGGACTCACCTTAAAATCGGGAGCCAATTACAATCTAACGGAAAAATCAAACCTATTCATAAACCTGGGATTCTTGAACCGAACACCACAATATAGCAATGTAGTTGATAACAATACAAATACCTTTTTTGAAGAAATCATGAATGAGAAAATTTATGCCACAGAATTAGGTTATGGTTTCCGATCAAAACGATTCAGCATGAACATTAACACCTATTTTACCTATTGGAAAAACAAACCATTCCCATACGGTGTTTCTGTTCCTGACCCACAAGACCCGACAGTATTTATACGGGCCAATGTCAATGGTATGGATGCACTTCACGTAGGAGGTGAATTGGATTTCGCTTATCACATATCACCAAAAATCAGTTTTGAAGGAATGGTTTCATACGGAGATTGGACATGGCAGTCAGCAGAAACGATTAATGTATTAGGAACCGAGTTTACATTTGATGCCAAAGGAGTTCATGTTGGAGATGCCGCTCAGGCCGTTTATGCATCAAGCATAAGATATCAGTTTATCAAAAATGGATACTTGAAATTAAGGTATACCTATTTTACAAAAAATTATAGCAATTTCGATCCTTTTAGCCTTGTAGGTGAAACAGGTGGTACAGACTCATGGATGCTTCCTAATTATGGATTAATGAGTGCTCATGCTGGTTATAGAGTTCATTTTAATCACTCTATTTTATTTTTTAGAGCGAATATTTTTAACGCTCTTGATTCGTTTTATATTTCCGATGGTCGCAACAATCAAAACGGATCGTCATTCGATGCAAGCTCCGCAGGAGTATTTATTGGACAAGGGCTACGATTTAATTTTTCATTAGGATTTCAATTTTAACGATTATGTACAAACTTATACTGAGTATTATAACACTTCTATTGACCACCTCACTCATAGGCCAAACGATTGCTGACGCAAGAAATCAGGCCATAGGACAGACCGTGACTATTACAGGTGTCGCTACAAACGGTGCAGAGCTTGGAAATATCAGGTATATTCAAGATGCTAGTGCGGCGCTTCCGGCATATGGAAGTAACTTAAGCAGTGTTCAAAGAGGAGATTCAATAACCGCTACAGGGGTGCTATTCGAATTCAGTGGACTTCTTGAGCTATCGCCGACAACAAGTTTCACCAACCACGGTCCGGGGACACTTCCTGATCCTTTATTGATTCCTATTTCAAGTGCAAATGAATCGCTCGAAGGTCAACTCGTAAGAATCGATAATGTCACTTTTGTTCAGGGTGGGGTTTTTAATAGTGGGAGCAGTACTGTTCAGATTACCGACGGCCAAAATACTTTAGATGTCAGAATTAATGGATCTACTGATATAGATGGAACATCTGTTCCTTCTGGTCCGCTTTCGATTGTGGCTCTTTTAGGACAATTCAATGCGAATTACCAATTGATCCCCCGGGATTTAAATGATATTTTTCCGTATATCGCGCCCGAACGAGAAATCAATGTCAAACTTAATGGAAACGACATCTTAAACAACGAAACTTACATGCTAGGCAACACGGCATTATCAGTTCTAACTATAGAAAACACAGGTTCGGAAAATCTAACCATATCAGGTGCTTATTTTTCAGGAGCAAATGCTGGAGATTTTTCAACAGATCTTAGTTCTTCAGTCGTGGGTCCTTTATCTGGTAATGATTATACATTAAATTATGCCGCATCTACTACTGGTTCTGTTTCGGCTACTTTGGTCATTGAAAATGACGACGCTGACGAAAATCCTTATGTTATTCAAATTGAAGCTGTCGGAACGGACAACGTAGCAACAGAACCTAGCTCCAATCCGACTGGACTAAGTTTTCCTAATGTAAAGGCGTATACATTATCGGGAGAATACACTGCCGGCAGCAATGCGGAACAATATATCGTACTTTGGAAAAATGGAGAAGCAATTACAGAGAGTCCTGAAGATGGAAATTCGTACAAAAGAGGTGATTACATCAATGACGCCAAAGTGGCCTATGTGGGAAGTGGAACCAGCTTTACCCCTAGAGGGGTGATTGCCAATCAGAATTATTATTTCAAGGTTTTTGCATTTAATGGTTCAAACGGCTTTGAAAATTACTTACAAAGTAATCCGTCCGAAGGTCAAATAACCTCATCAGGTTCGGGTATAGGAGACTATTACAGTGGAATAACATCTTCAAACCCAACGTTTATATCTGACTTAAGCGCCTTAATAAATCAACATAACTACATTACCTATTTTCTTTATAAAACCACACTAATGAGTCAGTTTGAAGTAAAAGACACTCTCAATGGACAATCCTATGTCACTTGTTGTTACACAGGGGAAAACAAAGTTTTTAATGACCCATTTGATTGGTCTGAGAACGATTTTTCCAGAGAACATACCTACGCACATTCATGGATGCCAACCTTTCCTTGTAGTGATCCAGAGCAAGAGGAATATGCAGACCAACACAACTTATATCCAGCGAATCTTCCGAATGCGAATTCTCCTAGAAGTAACCTTCCACTAGCGGATATTGCAGGCGATACTGTTTTTAATTATTTGGAAGGAAGTGTGGGGTACAATGAAACTGGTCAGCTCGTTTACCAGCCAAGAGCTTCTCACAAAGGAAATGCAGCCCGAGCGATTATGTATATGGCAACGTGCTACAATGGCCTCTCAGGAAACAATTGGGCTATACCATCTAATCAAAGTCAAGAAACACTTAGAAATTGGCATTTTACTGATCTTCCTGATAATTATGAAATTGCACGAAACGAGTACATTTATAACCTCCAACAGAATAGAAACCCTTTTATTGACTCTGTAGATTTTGCCTGCTTTATTGATTTTTATCAAATGACTTACGACGAGTATGCTTGCGAAAGTGCCAATCTTATGGAACAACTTCAGAGTAATTATTCAGTCTTTCCAATACCGGCAAAAAACGAAATATATGCCCAAATTAATGGACTCAATATTCATGGGTATATTTTAATAAATAGTATGGGTCAAAAAGTGATACAACGAACAAAAGAAAATCTTGCTGTTGTTCGAATTGATTCCTCTTCCCTACCAAGTGGAAGCTATATTCTGAGAGTTGTAACCTCCAAAGGAACTATTGACAAACCAATCATCATTGAATAAAAAGATTGGTAACATAGCTCTCCTCTTGTCCGGTGCAATAGCATTAATGGATTGTAGCTCAGCCATAACGATTCAAACACAGAAACAAATTGATATCCAGTCCAGTACCAAAAATTCAGAAAGTATACTTAAAATAATTGAGCCCTACCAAAAAGAGTTGGCCCTTAAAATGGATATCGAAATCGCCAAATCAGAGGCGAATTATATTGTAGAGAGACCTTGTTCAAACCTAATGAACTGGATGGCTGATGCTGTATTTTTGAACCAAACAAAAAACTCCAAGCTCTCCTACCCTATTTTTTGTCTTTTAAATACAGGTGGAATAAGGGCTAGTTTGGGTATCGGGCCTGTTACCCTAGGAGATATTTATAAGCTCATGCCTTTTGACAATAGTATTGTCTGGGTGAAGCTACCCATTAAGGAGCTTTCCGCTATTGAATCATACATCACAGAATCGGGTGGCGAACCTATTTCAAACATTTACATTAAAAATGGTAGGATCGAGTTCAAAGGTTTTGATCGATCTAAAGCAACTGAATTTTGGGTCATCACATCTGACTATTTGTTATCTGGAGGGGATCGAATGGACTTTTTCCAAAAAGGAACAGAAATCATTCATACCAATATATTAATTCGAGATGCTCTCATTGAAGAGGTTAAAATTCAAGGTGTATTAATCAATGATGAACGCAAAAGAATAAAATGAAAAGAAGAGCCTTTTTATATCGATTTACATTGAGCTCTGGAGCCATACTTATCGCTCCAGAGCTCATAGCACAGAGCTCTAAAAAAAGAAGTCAAAGCCTAACCATTCTTCACACCAATGATACACATTCAAATATAGAGCCCTTCCCGCAAAATCATTCTAAGTATCCAGGAATGGGAGGTGTCGCTAAAAGACATGAAATCATAGAAGAAATAAGAAGGGAAGAGAAAAATGTACTTCTGCTTGATGCTGGGGATATTTTTCAAGGCACACCATACTTCAATAACTTCCATGGGCATTTAGAGATGAAGCTTATGAGTAAAATGGGTTATGATGCTAGTACAATGGGAAACCATGATTTTGATATAGGATTAAAAGGCTTCAAAACAGCAAAAAAATATGCTAAATTTCCATTTCTCTGTGCCAATTATGATTTTTCTAACACGATTTTAAAGGACGAGACAAAACCTTTTCAAATTTTTGATAAAGGAGGAATAAAAATTGGGGTATTTGGTATTGGGGTAGAATTAGATGGGTTGGTTTCAAAAATAAATTACGGTGACACTGTTTATCATGATCCTGTAGAATGTGCAAATAGAACCGCCAGCATTTTGAAAGAAAAGGGATGCGATTTGGTCATCTGTCTCTCCCACCTCGGATTTTACTATCCTGAGACAGAACGAATTTCTGATCTTATTTTAGCCAGAAGGTCAAAAAATATTCACATTATTATCGGTGGACATACCCATACCTTTCTCGAAAGACCAATCGTTCAAAGAAACAGTAATAACGAACTCGTTATCATTAACCAGGTCGGTTGGGCTGGACTTAAATTGGGGAGAATTGACGTCGACATCAATTCGAAAATGAGCAGGAGAAGCAGCATCGTTATTAGATGATGGTACTTTCAAAGATAGTTTTTGTAACTTTCGCAAACTGGCATGAAAAGATTTTCATACTTATTTATTTATACTAGTATATTACTTTCGGCTTGTTCGAAGGAAATTGAAATTGACATACCCGGTTATGTTGAGGAAATTGTAGTGGACGGAACCATTGAAACTGAAAGAAACCCACTGGTATTACTAAGCACTTCAGCTGATATTTATTCTTCAACAGATTTAACTTCTTATTTAGCTGGTTTTGTCTACGATGCGAATGTCAAAATTACTTGTGAGGGAGATACTTTCAATCTTCAATTGTACAATGTTGTTGATTTACCTATCGAATCTCAATATAAGCTTGCTGAAATGCTAAGACTTAAAAAACATAGTGAACTTCTTCAAATTCCTATTATGGTTTATTCAACTACTTCACTTTCAGGAGAGGTCAATAAAGAATATCAATTGCATGTTACACATAAAGAGAGGGAGTACATTGGAAAGACTAAAATCTTACCTCCAACCCCTTTGGATAGCTTATATTGGAAATTAGAACCGGAGACCCTGGAATATGGATACTCTTGGGCAGTTCTTTCTGATCCCCCAAATCAATTTGATGGATATAAATGGGAAGTAAAAAGAACCAATCTCAAGCCCAATGGACTCCCGAAGGACGATATTTTTAAACGAGGTAGAGGTGGTTTATTCGATGATGAGTACTTTGATGGATTGACCTTTGAGTTTGTTTATGAGAATCCCATGAATCGCAAAGACTCTACACATCTTAAAGCCTATCGACGTTATTATCGAGTAGGTGATACCGTGGTTGTCAAGTTCTCAAAAATGGATGAACGTGTCTTTTCATACTATGATGCAAAATTCAATCAAATTGCTAATTCTGGAAACCCTTTTGCCACGCCTATTAATGCACCGAGCAATTTAAGTGAAGGTGCTCTGGGCGTTTGGGCCGCTTATAGTCCTTATTATGATACTTTATATTGCTACCCTTAAGTAAAATATAGGATTTAACTATCTTTGCATCCAAATTTAGAATATGCCATCAAAAGAAGTTCGAGTAAGATTCGCACCATCCCCTACTGGCCCTCTTCATATGGGAGGAGTGAGAACTGCTCTATACAATTACCTTTTTGCCAAAAAACACAATGGGACCTTTATCATTCGTATTGAAGATACGGATCAAACACGATTTGTTGAAGGTGCCCAAGAATACATTCTCGAATCATTAAAATGGTGTGGAATTAGCCCTGACGAAGGTCCCGGGATTGAGGGTAAATATGGGCCGTACATTCAATCTGAAAGAAAAGGCAGTTACCAAGATTTCGCACAGCAACTCATTGATACAGACAAAGCATATTATGCCTTTGATACACCAGAAGAACTGGACAAAATTAGAAATGAGGCCAAAAAAATGGGCATGGCCAATTGGCAGTATAATGTTGTTAGCCGAATGAATATGAGAAACAGCCTAACGCTTCCCAAATCGGATGTGGAAAAACTACTTGCCGATGAAGTTCCCTATGTGATTAGGATGAAAATGCCTCGAAATGAAGACGTGAGGTTTCATGACGTGATTAGAGGTTGGGTCGTTGTCAATACAAACAACCTTGACGACAAAGTTCTTTTTAAAAGTGATGGAATGCCAACCTATCATTTAGCCAATATAGTTGACGATTATTCTATGAAAATTAGTCATGTCATTCGTGGAGAAGAATGGTTGCCCTCGGCACCTCTTCATGTGCTATTGTATGATGCTTTTGGATGGGAAAGACCTGAATTCGCACACCTCCCATTATTGTTAAAACCGGACGGTAATGGAAAACTGTCAAAGCGTGATGGAGACCGACTTGGATTTCCTGTTTTCCCAATCGACTGGAAAACATCGGAAGGTGAACTATTTTCAGGATACCGAGAAAAAGGATATTTCCCAGATGCCTTCATCAACATGCTTGCCTTTTTAGGTTGGAACCCTGGAACTACACAAGAGATTTTCTCACTCGAACAGCTTATCGATTCATTCACCTTAGAACGTGTCTCCAAAGCAGGTGCGAAATTTGATCCTGAAAAAACAAAATGGTTTCAGCAACAGTATTTGAGAGCTAAAGCAGATAAAACACTTGCAGCTATTTTGTCTTCTTCTGTAAGCAATTCGGTATCTGATGAGAATCTAGAAACCATCTGTAAGTTGATGAAAGAACGAGCTACTTTCCCTGAAGATATTATTAATGACGGTAGTTACTTATTAGAAAATCCAAGCAGCTACGATAAAAAAATGATTTCGAAAAAATGGAAGTCGAATACGGATGAAATCATGAATAAATGGAAAGAAACTCTTCTCCACATTGAGAACTTTGACTCCCAAACAATCGAAACAAACTTTAAGGATTTTTTAAGCAAGAACGAATTGGGTTTTGGAGCAGTATTACTCCCTTTTCGTATTTTAGTTACTGGTGTTAGTGCTGGTCCTGGAATGTTCGACATTGCAGCATTTCTGGGAAAACAAGAAGTTATTTCGAGAATGGAAATCGGACTCAATCACATTACAAAAATCAAACATGAAGCATAATATCAGTGTTGAAGGAATTAAGGTTTATGCCTTTCATGGATGCCTAGAAGAGGAGGCTAAAATTGGTGGTCATTATCAGGTAGATGTTCATGTAGAAACAGACTTTACCAAAGCCATGAATAATGATTCACTTGATGATACCATAGATTATGTTGGGGTCAATAAAATTGTTCAAGAAGAAATGGCCATTCGTTCCAAACTGATTGAATCCGTTGGACAAAGAATTATAACGCAATTGAAAAGCAAAAACAGGAATGCAAAATATAGAGTATTAATACGTAAAATATCACCTCCTATAAATGGAGATGTGGATTCTGTTTCAATTTCTATTAATGAGTTTTAAGCGAAATATTTTCTGCTTTCAATGAGTGAATGTAATTTAAACCCGCCTCTAATCCTGTTCGATAATCAAGCTCAATATTCTTTACAGAATTCGTGAAAATATTAGAATTCAAAACCACTTTTGGAGCAATTTGATCTATCTTGATATGACCTGGCAATGTCTCAATATAATCTATTGATTCTTTGATCTTATTCTGAAAATTCTCTACATCATCTTTGATTTTTTGATTGGCTCGAATGAACTTTGAAGCAAAATATTCGGGTCTTAACCTGCTGGGTTTAAAATCATAATGAGTAGTTCTGATTAATACAATGTCTGTAGCCCCATTATCAACAGCCCATTTTACAGGAACTGGATCTGATATCCCCCCATCTGAATAATGAACACCATTCACCATGTGCTTTCCTTTTGTCAACATTGGAACAGTGCTCGCTGCAATGGTCATATCAACCCAATTTTCCTGAGTTGGTTGATGATATTCAGTTGACCCATCAGCGCTATTGGTCAAAACAATAAAATACTCCTTGCCTTTCAGTGACTGTATTGCTGTTTCAAAGTCAAATGGAAATTCCTTGTAAGCAATATCATAAAAGAAGTCAAGATTCATCAGCCCATCCGTAAACGCCTTAGAATATTTGACAAAGCGTTCATCCTGACATAATGTTCGCATGCATTGATAAAAATATCCATATCGTTTGCTCAAAAAATAGGAAATAGCAATACAGCCTCCTGATACTCCAATGTAGGAATCAAAAGGATTGTGAGATTGCATCTGGAAGGCATCCATTACTCCAGCTGAAAAAGAGGTCTTGAAACCTCCTCCTTCTAATATTAAAACTTTTTTATTCTTGAACATTATTATTTCACGTTAAATTTAAAGCAAAAAAAACGCTTAAAAAAATTATTTAGACTCCAAAAAGGATCTTAGCTTTTCAAAAGCCCTTGAACGATGGCTGTATTTATTTTTTTCAGACATCGTCATTTGTGAGAATGTTTTTGATGCACCATTTGGAACAAAAATAGGGTCATATCCAAAACCAAACTCACCTTTCTTCTCGGAAATAATTTCTCCTTGAATAAGACCTTCAAACTGCATTAATTGTTGGTTCGTCTTATAGGTAATCACCGTTCTGAATTGAGCCTTTCGGTTTGAATGATTTGCTAGATTTTTAAGAAGCAAATTCATGTTATCTTCGGCGTTTTTATTCGATCCAGCATATCGAGCAGAATATACACCAGGGGCACCATCTAGAGCCTCAACCTCAAGACCTGTATCATCTGCAAAACAGGGCATTTCAAACTGTTTATGAATAGCAGTAGCCTTTAATAAAGAATTTCCTTCAAGAGTCTCTTCCGTTTCAGGAATATCATCATGAAATGATAGATCGTTGAGAGATATTAAATCATATCGACCCCCCAAAATATTTTGAATTTCGAGTACCTTATTCTGATTATGACTGGCAAAAATCAATTTCATTTAAATAAATTAAAGTAAGCTTCGGAATGAGCAAGCACAGAATATTCTTTCTTTATGGTTTCTTTGCCGGCCAAACCTATGCGTATTCGTTCCTCTTTATTTTGAATAAGTTTTTCCAATGCCTGCTCCCATTCGATAGGGGTTTTAACCAATAACCCATTTATATTTTGACTGATAATACTATTATTCACACCAACAGGAGAGACAACAGAGGGAATACCCAACGCCATGTATTGAAGACATTTAAAGCCACATTTTCCTTCAGACCAGATATCTTGTTCGAGAGGCATTATTCCAATAGATATTTGATTCAAATCTTGAATCTCAGTGTTCCTCTTCCATTTTATAAACTTTAAAGAATTCAACTCGTATTTTGGCATTTGATTTGAAATCACTCTAAACTCAAAGTCATAACGGTTTTCAAGCTTTTTAATTATAGGAACAATAAAATCCAAAAACCGCATAGTCGTATGTGTACCTGTCCAGCCGATTACAATTCTTCGATTATAATCTGTATTCACGTTATGGTAATTTATGGTATCTATAGTCGTTGGTATAATGGTAACATTCGAATTAAAAGTCTTGGCATAATTGGCCAAATAAGAATTACCAACAGTGACTTGGCCCGCCCATTTAATACAATACTTAACCTTCCAATAAGCCTTTAAACGATGAACTCTAGCATTTGATTCACTATAATTTGCCAACCAAATCGCATCGTCAAAATCGTAGATATACTTTTTTCTAAAAATCTTGGCAACAATAAACTCAAAAATTGGAGGGCCTATGTGAGATGCTTCTCTATGAATAAAAACGTAATCGTATTTATAAATGAATAAAATTGTTTTTAAACGACGAAAGAAGCTTCTTATAATTCCAGTAATCTTCATTAAAAAACTTCCTTCTTTATAAAGTGAAGACCAAGTTTTTAAATCTAAAAATGGAGAAAAATGAATTTTATATCCTTCATTTTTGAGTAAGGGTATATACTGTTCAAAACGAAATCGTTGGGAAGGTGCCTCACCATGAGGATAAGGAACAATAAAAATAATAGACTTATTTTTATTCGATTTCATTAGTTAATGATTTTTTTATAGATATTAGCATAGGTGTTGACTCCGTTCTGAAGGCCAAAATACGATTTGGCACCTTCAATACTTTTACTCCTATCAAAACAAAAATCAGTCAATTCGAACGTATTTATCTCATTAGAAGGAATTACAGCACCTGCACTGTATTTAAAAATTAAATCGCTAGTATCCCCAACTCCATCATTACAAATAATTGGAATTCCCATTGACATTAACTCGCCTTGCTTTGTTGGCGAACTCGCCTTTTTTGAATAGGCCGGTAGGATGAAGAATATTGAACAGGTAAAAACACTCATATAAGCTGGCATTTCATGATGCAATGCAGAAACAATTTTAAGCTTCGCAGTATCCATTCCTTGTTTAATGGCTGCAGCCATGATCAAATCCGGATTTTCCTTAGTAACAAATAAAAAGACAGGATTCACCTTTTCTTTTGTATATCTATCAAAAAAATTCAACATGTCTTCTAACATATACCAAGTCCCAATTGATCCAACATAACCCATTATATATTGAGTATCTTCAATTTGTAATTTTGATAGTATTTGGCTTTTTTGCGATTGAGAGACGGAATCAGAGTTGAACCTATCTGTATCTACACAACATGGAATAACGCTTATTTTATCAGTTGGATCATCAATAATATTCCAATTTGAAATTTCAGCTTTCCCAGCTGAAGTCAATGAAACAATATGATCAGAATTCACAAAAAAGTCAACTTCTTTTTTCTTAAAAAAATTATAGACCAATTTAAAAATAGGGTTCGACAGGCTCCATATTTTGCCATCTACGCGCTCATCTGCCCAAAATCCACGCATATCAAAAAGAAAAGGAACACTTTGTTTTTTTTTTAATGACAATGCGACCAAAGCTGAAATATAGCTTCGACAATGAATCAATGAAATACCATGTTTTTGATGTAAATTCATTGACAACTTTCTCATTTTTAGTACATCCCAAATCGTAGACAACAATGGTGGCCACTTCGTATACACCAAAGGATGCCAGTCAATATTATTTTCAATACAAATCTTGCTGATGAAATTTTTATTTTGATAGAATCGAGATGGTTTTTCGAAGCTAATCAAATGAAATTGATATCCTTTTTTAGAAAGTCCAATAATGTAGGGAAGGACCTGGGATTGTCCTAAGGGATCTGTCATTCCATCATAAGAAAGGTACAAGACATTTTTCACCATTGTATCAAAGATAAATCAATCCTAAAAATAAGCAGTATAACCAAAGTGAATTTTACTTGATCTAAAATCAATAGGATTTGAAAACTTCTTTCCTAAAGCATAAGTAATATTGAATATTCCAATTTTTGAACCAAATGAGATTCCTGCACCGAAGCCAAATGGCTGGTCTTTAAAATATTCTAGGGCATTGTTTTCATAAATGCATTGATCATAGAAAATAAAGATGTTACTTGACTGATCCAATAAAAATCGGTATTCAATTGTGGCAATACCTTTTACAGAGGCAAACAACTCTTCCTCATTGAATCCTCTTAAGGTATTCAACCCACCAAATCGAAACAACTCATTTTGATAAATTACTGGACTAGAATACATATCAAAAGACCCTGATATAAATAAAACATGACGTTTAAAAAAGGGAATGTATTGTTGGTAATGAATATGACCAGAAACGGTGACATTAGAAACACTATAAGAGTCCGAATTGAGTGTTCTTTGACCCAAGTAAAACTTACTCATAAAAGCATTACCTTTAGAGGGGTTCACTATATTATCTACTTGTTTCTTATCAAAAGATAAGCCATACGAATTTGTACTGTATGAACTTAGCGATTGAAATTCAATACTATTTTCAGCCCCACCGAGTAAATTTGAATTCACATATCGATAATGAGCACGGAACGTTGTTCCATTATTGAGTTTATAGGAGACATTAAATTCCGCATTCAGATCCAGAAAGGTAGAATCTCTTTTATAAAGAAGAAAATTTGCCGCAATACCAAATGGAGACTGAAAAAGAAATGGATACTTAAAATCTATATTTAATCTTTGTGTTTGAGGTTTTATACTTCTCCAATTCAATTTTAAAAGTTCCCCTTTTTTTAGGGTGTTTTCTAACTTTAGATTCACCTCTCCTGTTAAAGCCATTTTTTGACTTACGGGGTCTGGCTGCAAGCCTACAGCACCTCTTAAAAAACTTACTCGATCGGATTTTAAATATAAAAAGAGTTCATATCCTTCTGTCGTAAATAATATTTCCGATGGTTTGATAGCACGAATGAAATTATTTTGGGCTATTTTATTGTCAATAAATGCAATGACCTCTTCGGAATAAAAATCTCCAATAGAAACTCCAATGATACTTTGAATTGTGTTTAATGAGATACTTGAATCACCTTTTATGTGTATTTTCATCAATCTACTATACTTACCTTTGTCTACTCTTAGATATGAATTGATCTCCATCCCTTCAATACTTGTTTGATCAATAAAAACATTTGCAAAGGGATACCCAGAGTTTAAATACTTCACTGATTTATTTCGCATATAGCTTGAAAATTGTTTTGGGCTCAAATAATGTGTTATTTTTTTTGAATTAAAAACACCACGATTACAATCTACAGAATCAATAAGTTTGATTTTACTAAACCTTTCACCCAAGCGAACAAATAATAATCTGCTGCTATCAATACGAGAGATTTCATTTAAAAAGTAGCCGCGTTCAATTAGTTGAAATCTGAAATTATTGATTTGTTGTTGAACATTTACTTTATTCTTTGCAGTATCAAGCTTAATGGAATTAGGAAGACCTTTTACTTTGTCATCGAGATCATAATTAACCAGATATATTTGCTGTGAAAGCCCACAATCATTAAGGCTAACAAGAAAAAATAAAAAAAGAATTAATCTAAGTAAATACACACAGTGAATCTTAAGATATTTCCTATAAAATTCCATTATTTAACATCGAATTCCAATATTTTTTAAATAAAATTGTAACTTTAATACTTGCAAGTCCGTTAGACTAATACGAACAACAAAAACTTACACCATGAAATCGAAAGCAACATTAGTATTCTTACTCGCATTTTTATCAACGATTTTAATTTCTTGCGGAGCAGGTAGAACAGCAAGCTGTGACGCATATGGAAGCATCGATAATATTCAAGTAGAAAATCAGGACTTAACCTCTAAATAACTTTTAATTAGCGTTTAACAAGCTTAAAATATTTGGAAGCGTTTTAAATACTTACTCATTTCGGATTGTATTTTTAACGCTTCTTTTTTTGCTCTATTTGCAAAATCTTCAGTTTGATTTGCATAAATGATTCCTCTCGAGGAATTGACCAAAATACCACAGTCTTTATTGATTCCATACTGCACAACTTCATGAAGTGAACCACCTTGCGCACCAACACCCGGAACCAAGAAAAAATGATCAGGAGCCAATTTGCGCATCTTGGCAATATCCTCTGAACGAGTAGCGCCTACAACAAACATTAAGTTATCACTACTTCCCCACTCCATGCATTTATGAACAACGAATTCATAAATTGGAACACCATTAGACTCTATAAACTGAAAATCCCTTGAACCGTTATTGGAGGTCATGGCTAGGACAACAGCCCATTTATTGTCGTGATTTAGAAAAGGTTTGACGCTATCAGAACCCATGTATGGCGCAATTGTCAGAGCATCACAATGGTAAGTCTCGAAAAAAGTCTTAGCATAATACAAGGAGGTATTTCCTATATCACCGCGTTTTGCATCGGCAATAACCAAGCATTCTTTCGGAATATATTCAATGGTCTTTTGAAAAGATTCCCACCCCTTAAGTCCACGACATTCATAGAAAGCAAGGTTTGGTTTATATGCAACAGCCAAATCCTTAGTGGCGTCAATAATGGACTTGTTAAACTCGAAGATAGGGTCTTTAAATTTTAAAAGGTGTTTGGGCATCTTTGCAAGATCCGGATCCAAACCCACACAAAGAAAGGACTGTTTTGATTTTATCTGATTGATTAATTCTGCTCTCGTCATTATGCTTCGCCTTTTAATTTTTCTGCATTCTCTGCCATTTTCAATGCATCAATCATATCTTGAATATCTCCATTCATAAATGAACTTAGATTATACATCGTTTTATTGATGCGATGATCTGTGATTCTTCCTTGCGGATAATTATAAGTTCTCACTTTTGCAGAACGGTCTCCAGAAGCTACTAATGTTTTCCTTTGCGCAGCGCGTTCCTCCTGAATCCTATCCAATTCTAATTGATAAAGACGTGACCTCAAAACTGATGTTGCCTTCTCTAAATTTTTATGTTGACTTCGCCCATCCTGACACTCCACTACAACACCGGTTGGAATATGAGTAAGGCGTATAGCAGATTCTGTTTTGTTGACATGCTGGCCACCTGCACCAGAGGCCCTATAAGTATCTCTTCTCACATCTGTCATGTTGAGTTCAAAATCAACCTCTTCGGCCTCAGGAAGCACAGCTACAGTAATCGCTGAGGTATGCACACGCCCTTGAGATTCAGTCTCGGGAACTCTTTGAACACGGTGAGCACCAGATTCAAATTTTAGCGTCCCATAAATCCCTTCGCCCTCCACACTCATAGAAATTTCTTTATATCCTTTTACTGTCCCTTCCGATGAATTTATGACATCATGCTTCCAAGACTTTTCTTTAAAATACATGGTGTACATTCTGAATATATCTTCAACAAATATACAGGCCTCATCACCCCCTGTTCCTGCCCTTAACTCTATGATCGCATTCTTATCGTCCTCGGGGTCTTTGGGAATAAGCATAAACTTGATGTCTTCTTCTAATTGGGGTCGTTTCTGTTCCAATTCATCAATTTCCATTTTAGCCATCTCACGCATTTCCTCGTCTGCTTCATTTGCGAGTAAGTCCTTGGCATTTTTCAAATTGGACAGAAGATTACTGTAATTTTTATAGGTTTGGTCCAAAACTTCAAGATCACGATACTCTTTATTAAGCTTTACATAGCGCTTCATGTCTGCAATAATATCAGGATCAGTAATCAAGTTCCCGACTTCTATAAATCGAAAATGTATAGCCTCAAGTTTTTTCAATAAATCAGACATAACAGTATTCAGGTATTGAATTGCTAAAATAATTATAATATCACGAAAGGAATCTCTTGATAGAAATAAAAAAAACCTTGCCGAAAGGCAAGGCTTTGAAATATTTAAACTATCGAATTAATCAATTGAACCTTGAACTCTTTTCATAAAATCATTCAAAGCGGTTTTTTTGTTAACACCCGCTTTCATTGCCTCGTGCACCTCAAGAGCACCTGACAAATTTGAAAGAAGCTCTCCGATGACATCAATTTCCTGATCTTTAAGAGACTCAAGATCAATCAAATCTTCCAATGTCTCCAAAGTTTCTACTACATAATCTTCATCATTATTCTCTATAAAAGAGACAATGTGCTTAATTACTGGTAATCGCATTTAAGACCTGTTCTATGGTTTCTATTTTATTTCCCTGTGCCTCTTCAATTATAAGCCCATCCTTAAAACTTGCGAAAGTTGGCAAGTTGCTAACGTTAGCTAGCTTTCGTGATTCAGGATATTTTTCGGCATCTACATAGACAAAAAGAATATCCTCGTGTTCACGAGCAAATCTCTTGAATTTTGGTTTAGTGATTTTACAATTCCCACACCATGTTGCGCCATATTGCACCATTACTCTTGAATGCGTTTCTATTTGCGCTTTTAAATCATCTGAGCTCGCTTCGATAAACATTTTAGTGCTTTTTGAGGTAGTCTGCAACACCATCTCGCGTGGCGTCCATTGCGTCTTTTCCTTCTTCCCAGTTTGCAGGACAAACTTCCCCATGCTTTTGGTTGTGAGCATAAGCATCAATCAAACGAAGTACCTCTTGTACGTTTCTTCCTACAGGAAAAAAATTAACTGCCTCATGGAATACAAAACCTTCTTCATCTAAAAGATAAGTTGCTCGGTAAGGTACATTATCTCCATCTCCTGGTTCTTCATCAAATAAATTGAAATCTAGAATATCAAGCTCCATTGCCAAAACTCTTGTTGAATCTGCAATTATAGGAAATTGAACACCTTCAATTCCTCCATCATCTTTTGAAGTACTTAACCAGGCAAAATGAACCTCAGCTGTATCACAAGAAGCACCAATCAATATAGTATTTCTTTTTTCAAATTCTTTTGCGGCCTCTTGAAAGGCATGAATCTCAGTTGGGCATACAAAGGTGAAATCTTTTGGATACCAAAAGAGACATACTTTCTTTTTATTATCAACTGCTTGTTTTAATACATTAATTTGAAATGCATCTCCCATTTCATCTATTGCCTTTACAGACATGTCAGGGAAGGTTTTACCAACTAGGGCCATAATTGTTTTTTTAGATTATTAATTATAGTATTTAATGACTGCTAAAATAATACTTATACCGATTTCATCCGCAAAGGTGGTATAATATTTAGCACAATTTACCTCTAACAAATGATTAAATAATTTTGTTTTCTATTAAATTTAACAAGAAACTACACTTTTTTCTTAGATGCTTTTTTTACAAATTCATCATAGCTCAACATCTTTTCCTTCATAGGGACATTATTCTGGAAGTAATCAGATAGTTTCTTTTCTGTTATTCGATCGTAAATCCCATTCACTTGTTCTTTATCCTTCAATAAACGCATTGCCGTTTCGCTCAGCTCCTTATCGTCAGGAGCAGGCATACCGTATTGGGCATAATTAGAAACCAATAAAGATTTGGTAAAATCCATCACTTCTTCGTTCGTGATTTGAATATCATTATCCTTAAATAATTTGCCCTGTATCAGTTGCCATTTCATTGATTTTAAATAACCATCAAATTCTTTATCCAAAGTTTCGTCATCAATGGGTTTTTCATTTGAAATTTTAATCCACTTCTTAAGGAAGCTTTCAGGCATATTTATTTTCGTTTTATCCAGTAGATACTCGTATATATTTTGAGTAAATAAACGATCTGAATCCTGCTTGAACATATTCGCTAAATCATCGGCAACCTTCTTATTTAAGTCTTCCTCTGATTTTACCTCGCCCGAGGGGAATAACTTGCTATAAAGCTCCTCATTTAGCTCAGCCATCTCCATTCGTTTGATTTCATTAATCGTAAACTTAAATTGTTTTGACAATCCCTTCAATTCTTCCTCGTCCTTCAAGCCTAACATGGAAACCATATCTTTAGCATCTTTCGATACACTTTTAGGATCTAGAACAATAGCATCATCAACCTTTTTCCCTAGCAAAGATTTAATGGCTTTTTTATCTTTTAAAAACTCCATTGAAATCGTCGAGTTGTGTTCTACTCCCCCGTCTTTTGGTTCCTTGTTGGAATCTAATTCTCTAAATAGACCGAGCACCATATCTGTTTCACCAATTTCTTCGGTAGATTCTAGTTTTCCATATCGTCTTCGGAGATCATTAATCTGTTTTTCTATGAGCTTATCATCAACTTTTACCATGAAATAGTCCATACTTTTTCTAGATGATAAGGGAATATCAAACTTTGGAGAGAATCCAATCTCGTATGAAAATTCAAAATCACTCGGATTGTCAAGATCACCCTTAAAAGTGTTTTCTTCCAATGGAATGGGATTCCCTAAAATTTCAAGGTTCTCATCTTTTATGTACTTATAAAGTCCATCATTTGAAAGTTTATTCAATTCATCTGCCAGCACCGTTTTTCCGTATTTC
>MDTD01103419.1_pt1 | contig 24503 bp, 17 predicted proteins | sample 811221 | NCBI WGS metagenome assembly MDTD01 (sample SAMN05326646, study PRJNA326480) | marine metagenome | isolation source: seawater | place: Pacific Ocean: South West | collected 2011 | reverse complement strand
CAAAACGACTCATTTAACAGTTGCAGTTCCCCCTGGACGGTACAAGGCCAAGAGGGTGAAAACCAAATACAAATTAGAGCCATCGATGATGTGGGCAATGTAGACCCATCACCGGCAGTTTTTCAGTGGACGATCGACACGGTGGCCCCACGAAGTACCATTGTCACTGGCCCCCCCGAATTATCAACCGAATCCCAAGTCACCATTGAGGTGACGGTGGACGAAGAGACTTCTGGGTTTGAATGTACCTTAAACGATCTGGAATGGGGGGCTTGCCGGGCGTCCAATGTGGTGAACAATTTGAGTCATGGCCGACATGTGTTTCATCTGAAAGCGGTGGATTTAGCCGGTAACATCGAAGAAAACCCTGTGGTCTTTCAATGGGAGACAGATATCGAAGGCCCCATCATTGAAGTCTGGGCGCAACCTGCAGCGCGCACCAACGAGACCAGCGCCACCTTTCAGTGGAACCAAAGTGAAGCGGGGACGGTGTACTGCAAGCTCGACGCACGCCCCGAAGAGATTTGTGAGGCCTCCAAGACCTTCACCTCTTTGAATGAGGGCGAGCACATCTTTACCATCTATGCCGAAGATGGCTTTGGCAATACTTCTGAAGCGCAGGAATTCCAATGGACGGTTGATACTTCGAAGCCCATCACCACAATTATGGAGGGGCCCGAGGACCACACCCAGCAAACTGAGGCCACTTTTACCTTTGAGTCCAATGAGAGTGACGTCACTTTTTATTGTGGGTTACAAGAGGACGCCATGTCTTTGTGTGAGTCACCGTTGACATTGACTGGCCTTTCGGATGGTACACGTCTTTTTTCGGTATACGCGGTGGATGCTGCGGGCAACGAAGGGGCCGGTACGGCGAAATGGTCTTGGACGGTTGATACCACAGCCCCCATTGTGACCTGGACAGGTCCGGCTGAGCGCACCAACAGTGTGTCCGCAGAATTCCAAGGTGACAATTTAGATGCGAGCACTTTTGAGTGTTTCCTGAATGATGCACCTTATGCCGATTGCGCTGCATCCTTCACCATCACCGATTTGGCAGAGGGGCCTCACGAGTTCAGAGGCCGTGGTCGTGACTTGGCTGGCAATTGGTCAGAGGAATTCACTTGGACTTGGGAAGTTGACACCACACCGCCTTCACTCACAGTGGACACTCAGCCTGAGGACACCACAACGATGGACGAGGCCACTTTTACTTTTTCCTTTGAAGCGGGGGCCACTGTTTTTTGTCGTGTTCGACCCGTTGATTACGCGCCTTGTGAATCACCCGTTACTTTTTCGGGACTGACCCACGGGAATTGGTTTTTCGATATTTATGCCGCCGACGATTTGAACAATTTCAGCGAACCCATCACCGTCAACTGGAGCGTGGATACGGTGCCGCCACAGACAACATGGTTGGACACGCCCCCCGCCATCAATAACTTGGATCAGCCCGTCTTTTCTTTTTCAGCGGACGAGCCGGTGGCCCAGTTTTTCTGTTCTCATCAAGGGGCGACTTTTGAGCCGTGTACCAGTCCGGTTACGTTAGATTCATTAACCGATGGGCAGCAGAATTTTGCTGTGTATGCGGTGGACTTGGTGGGAAATACCGAACAAGACGAGGCTGTTTTTAACTGGTGGCTCGATCGTGTGCCGCCCGAAATCTCATGGACTGGTCCCATTGCGCGGACCACCGAAACCAGCGCGACATTTGCCAGCGATGCCATGGGGCTAGATATTTTTGAATGCACCCTCGATGATGTCAGCATTCCGAACTGTGGAACCCAGGTTGTATTCACCGATTTGGCTGACGGTACGCATACATTTGTGGGCCGTGTCAGTGATGCCGCAGGCAACTGGTCGCCGGATTTCACGTGGACCTGGACGGTTGATACCACGCCCCCTGAAGTCCTTTGGGTGGCGACCCCTTCATCTTATACCAATGAAACAATGCACATCGTGACTTACAGCACTGAAGCCGATGCTTTGGTTTATTGTCGTTTGAATGATGCGGACTTTGATGTTTGTGAACCTTCGTCTGTTTTTGATGGCCTGGAGGATGGTGTCTATACTTTTGATGTTTACGCCAAAGATGATTTGAATAACGAAAGCGAATGGCTTTCCTATTCTTGGACCCAAGACACCGAAAAGCCAGAACTGTTTTTGGTGCATTCCATCACGGACCCTACTTTAGACACTTCTGCTACCTTTGAAATTCAAGTGAGTGACGGCGAAACGGTGACCTTGGAATGTGAATTGAATTCCGAAACCCTTACGGACTGTGAGCCCACCATGACCTTCGACGATTTAGAGGAAGCTGAACATGAGTTTCGTGTGCGTGGCACCGACGCTGCTGGAAATGTATCGTTGTGGGCCACATTCGCTTGGTATGTGAATTATCCGCCAGCCGCACCTGATTTTACAATGGTTCCCGGTCTGAACATTGGTGTTACAAGTGCCCAATTCGGCTTTGATTCAGAGGAAACCAACGTCGGTTTTCAATGCTCAAAAAATGAGGGACAATTTTTTGATTGTGAATCGCCGTATACATGGTCCGAATTGACGAACGGCGAGTATCGTTTTGAGGTAAGAACCCTTGACGATTATGGTGCGTCCAGTGAGGCCTCCATTACGTATGCGTTTACAGTGAACCTGTGTGGTAATGGCGTCTTGAACGGCGGTGAGGTATGCGACGGCGCCGCAGTTTGTACTGATTTATCGAATGACCACTACGTTTCGGGCACGGCGACCTGCGTGGCCTCATGCTCCGCGTATGACATGAGCGCCTGCGTTTATCGTCCTTTTTCGCTGGGACAGGAAAATATCACGTTCGACAATGAGATCGGCACCATTGATAAAATGTGGGCCTTACAGTTGGTTCCCGGTGGCAAGGAGGAAATTGTTGTGGCTTATCTCCAAGGGAAGCGGGGCAAATACATCGACGTGACAGATCACTTGTCGCCAACAGTGGTCTCCTTGTTTGATTACACAGGGGCCATGGAGGACATGTGGTTAACAGATTTCGATGGTAACGGGGATGTGGACCTCATTTATGCCAAAATACCCAGTGATGCCACAGGGGGTAACAACACCTATCGGTGGACCGCAGGTATTTTAGATGGGGGTTCTACTTTATCTTTGGGGACTTCTACCATTGGCTTCCAGGCGGGGGTCATGGCTCAATTTGTTCCAGGGGGAGACAAAGAGTTAGTGGTCCTGGCGCAGAAGCATGTGGTGGTACATGAAGAGAGCATCGGAAATACGGTGATCACCAATCAAACCATGAGTGCCATGGCCGTGGGTGATTTTATCGATCCGGGGGACAGCGCCAATGAAATCGCGATTTTTGATTATGGGGCAGGCGACTTGGTCTTTTATCAAGGAAGTACCACCAACATTAATGTGGTGGGTGGAGCGTCTTTAGGCGCTATCCAGTTACACGAGATGGTCACCACTGATTTCAACGAAGATGGTTTAGATGATTTGCTCATGGCAGGAATGAATGGGGTGACCACTTACTTGAACCTTGGTAACTCGGGTTTTGATTACCGACCCGTCGCCAATATCGAAGGGGCAGCACACCTGCACGCCATTGATTTAGACCTCGACGGTGATATAGATGTGGGTTTTTGGGTTCCCGATACGGAGCGTGTTTATTGGGCGGAGCAACTGGAAGTAGACAGCTGGGACGTTCATCTGATCCAAGATTTTGGAGATTCCAGCGGCACCATCTCCGACGTGGTTTTTTCGGATGTGGATGGTGATGGTGATTGGGATTGTTTGGTCGCTGAAATCACAGGAACCATTTTTTGGACCGAGAACAAAAGTATTCCCTAGTCGATGGGCAATAAGCGAATGTTCACTTCACTGTCGCCTTGATTACCAGCGGTATCTACCGCCACCACTCTAAACGTGGTGTTACGAGGCAATGGGCTGGTGTCTTCCAGTTCGTGAATTAAGCCAAACTCTTCTTCGTCAGCCGTACAAGGCCCCGTGGTCCCATCGTTTCTGATGAGAGGGCTGGAGCTGGTGGCGATGGCATCGTTCACGCCCTCTTCGTAGAGGATGATCATGGAAATGCCATTGCTGTCCGATGCACAAACTTTCACATCGGTGAGCGCGAGTCGATCTTGACCCGCCGTGGGCTCGATGATTCGGACCTGCGGTGGCGTGAGGTCAAGTCTTACATCTTGTGAAACGCTGGCGCTGTTGTTGGCACTGTCTGTGGCGCTCACACTCATGGCGGTGGGCCCCTCAGCAAGCCCTGTGAGATCGGGCTCAAAGACCTGAAAGGCGCTGTTGGCTTGTTCTTCAAAAACGCGTCCACCGATGGTGAGGGTGATTTGCACGGGGACAGACTGGTCAAGTACCCTGACTTGAATGTACGGTGTGTTACCAATCAGCGCGTCTGCTGCGGGTTGGACAATGGCCAAATCGGGGGGCGTGGTATCCGGTCCTGCATCGGCAAGCGGAATAGGAAGAGGTGGTTGTGGTTCGTCGATGGGACCATCGCAAAGCATCACGTCCTCGTGAAGCACCCCACCGCCGTTAGAAACCCCAAAATAAGAGTCGTAAATGGCTTCGTTATTGGAAAGGTCAATGGCTTTGATGACCAATTGGTGTGCGCCTTCGAACAGTGGGCTCACATCCACACTGAATCGATAGGTACCGTTGCCAAGCTCGGTGACTTCGCGAAGTACCCCCGCAAAGCGTGTGGAGATATAACCGACGGATCGTTCCGCATCCACTGCGGTGAACTCAAAGTCCACCATGCCAGAAATACAAGAGGTAGTGGGTGAAACCAAGGTGATTACCGGCGGGGTGACATCGGGTGGCGCTGGCACAAAAGTGCCTGCATCACCGTAGAGGTCTTCATAATCGTATGCGGGTGGTGGATTGTCAGAGCGCCCAGTGCAGCACACGAGACTCAAAATAACCAAGGAGAGGGTGAGGGCTTTCAAGGTGAAATTCATGACCACACGGTACAATGAATGACGAAGGGATGCATACAATTTAGATTCCAATCAAATTAGGGCGTTTCATCGTTGCCCAGCTGGGTGTAAAGGCGTTCAAAATGTTTGTTCGGTGATGGCTTCGTTCGTCGTTTCCAGTAAGATTCTTTTTTCACATGTATGGAGAGCAGATCTTTACCTGCAATCCGCAAGCCCAAGGCGGTGGGCAAAGCCACCAAAAAAAACAAAATGCCCAAGATAACTCGGGTCATGACGAAGTTGAGAACGAAAGCCAACCACATCCAACCGTGGTAAAGGGGTTTGGTGCTGGCTGGATGAATCGTGCCCCAGATGAACCAGAGGCCACCGATCCCCCCCAGAATTTTGACGGTGCTGGTCCAAGAAAAATCGTTGCGGTAGAAGAAAAAACCACACAAAAGCAGGAAGAACCCACCCATTACGCGAGTGAAACTGATCAAGTCCTGTTTTGTATGCTGTTGGTAGTCAGGTGTGTGCATTGCGCTTAATCCAGCTCAAATTCGTCTTGCCAGTTGGAGTCATCTTTTAAGGCGGGTTGTTGGGTTTTATCTAGGATACAGTTTTCGACGACGAGATAGTCCATTTCGGTTCGCATAAAACATCGGTAGCTGTCTGCGGCCGTACAAACGATGGGCTCGCCTCTGACGTTAAAGCTCGTATTCACCAAAACGGGACATCCTGTTTTGTCTTTAAACTTCTTCAGCAGCCCGTAGTACATTGGATTGTATTTCCCATCCACCGTCTGAATGCGGGCGGAATAGTCCACATGGGTGATGGCGGGCAAATCCGAGCGTGGGATGTTCAACTTATCAATGCCGAAGAGTTTTTTCTGCTCTTCATCCATGGGGATACGCCGCTCCTCTTTAACGGGTGCCACCAATAGCATGTAGGGGGAGTCGCTGTTTTGTTGAAAGTACTCAGAGACATCTTCGCGCAGCACCGACGGTGCGAAAGGACGAAATGATTCTCGATACTTTATTTTCAGGTTCATCACTTTTTGCATTTGCTGGGAACGCGGGTCGCCAATAATGCTCCGACCACCCAATGCGCGTGGGCCAAATTCCATTCGGCCCTGATGCCATCCGACGACTTTTTCTTCAGCCAACACCGAGGCCGTTTTTTCCAGCAATTGGTCTTTGTCGAGGGTTTCAAAAGGCACACCGATTTGGGTGAAGTATTCTGCTGCACTTTGGGGAGAAGTTTGTGGTCCGAGATAACTGCCTTTTTGACTGTCGCCATCTGACACTTCGCGTGGTTTATCTAAATACTTATGCCAAACCGCCAGTGCGCAACCCAAGGCCCCACCCGCATCGCCGGCTGCCGGTTGTATCCAGAGTCGATCAACAATGCCAGAGCGCAGTAGTTTACCATTCGCAACACAGTTCAGGGCCACCCCACCGGCCAAGCACACGTCTCGAACGCCGGTTTCTTGAACCCAGTGCTTCGCGATTTTTAAAACGATTTCTTCCACCACGTCTTGGATGCTGCGGGCCAGATCCATTTCTTTTTGGGTGATGGTGGTTTCGCTCTGACGCGGCGGCCCATCGAACAGCTGGTGGAATTTCTCGCTGGTCATGGTGAGTCCGCGATGAAAATTAAAATATTCCATGTTGAGCTTGAAGGAACCGTCTTCCCTGAGCTCCATCACGTGTTTCATGATGCGCTCTTTGTAAACAGGCTCACCGTAAGGTGCCAGACCCATGACCTTGTACTCACCGGAGTTCACTTTGAATCCGGTGTAATAGGTGAATGCTGAATACAAGAGCCCCAAGCTATGTGGAAATTCGAGTTCAGCGATCAGGTCCAAGCGGTTGCCATCTCCAAGACTCACAGAGCTGGTGGCCCATTCGCCCACACCATCTAAGGTGAGCACCAAAGCTTTTTCGAAAGGCGAAGGGTAGAAGGCACTGGCTGCATGACTTTCGTGATGCTCGGCATAAAGAATATCCCCATCGAAGTCCAATGCATCTCCAATGATTTTATCCATCCACAATTTTTCACCGAGCCAAACAGGAATGGCTTTTAGGAAAGAGCGAAACCCGGAAGGGCAAACGGCCAAGTAGGTTTCGAGGATACGATCAAACTTCGTGAGCGGCTTGTCATAGAACACCACGTGATCGATGTCGGCCATGGCGATGCCTGCTTCTGTCAGGCAATAGTCTACCGCGTGTTTGGGAAAACCTGCATCGTGCTTTTTCCGCGTAAAACGTTCTTCTTGGGCCGCAGCGATAATTTCGCCGTCTCGTACGAGTGCTGCTGCGCTGTCGTGATAAAAAGCGCTGATACCTAAAATGGTGGTCATACGTTCAACTTAGAAAAGAGTATAAATAAAGGGGGCTACTGCGGAGCCTTGGGCCACCACTAATAAAAGTCCCAAAAGGACCATGGACATGAGCAATGGGGCCAACCAGAACTTTTTTCTGACCTTCATGAAAGACCAGAACTCGCGAACAATCGCTAGCTTCGAACGTGCCATCTTCTTTAACTCCTCTTTACAGGCCAACCCTTAAACGGTTTGATGCAAAGAGGCAAGAGGGGCTCGAAGGCCCTTTTTAGGTCAGGTGCTTAATAAAAACAGGTGTTTAGATGCTACCGGAGACGGGATGAAGCCCACCTATTCGGGCAGGCATTCGGCCACCAGCTCGGCCACATCTTTGACCTTTACATCGTCCTCTTGTCCCAGGGCTTTGGTCCCATCGGTAATCATGGTCATGCAGAAGGGACAGCCCACGGCCACCGTTTTTGCGCCGGTGTCTATGGCCTCTTGGGTTCTCACGGTGTTGATACGATCACCGATATGTTCTTCCATCCACATGCGACCGCCACCCGCACCACAGCACATGCTGGTTTTTTTGTTACGCGGCATTTCGTTCAGTTTGTTTAGACCTGGCAACTGAATGAGCGTATCTCGCGGCTCATCGTACTTGTCATTATAACGCCCGAGATAGCAGGGGTCGTGAAAGGTAATTTCTTCTTCGATTTTCTTTTTATCATCCAACGGAATGCGTTTGTCTTTCATGAGCTCCGAAAGCAGTTGGGTATGGTGCTGAACAGTATAGTCGGCGCCATATTCACCGTATTCATGTGCCAATGAATTGAAACAGTGGGGACATGTGGTGAATATCTTTTTGAACTTATATTGTTGCAATGTGGCCACGTTTTCTTGTGCCAACATGTCGAACAAGTATTCATTGCCCATGCGTCGCGCAGGGTCACCGGTACACTTTTCTTCGCATCCTAAAATGGCGAAATCCACGCCCGAGGTTTTTAAAATGCGCACCAATGCTTTTTGAACTTTTTTAGCTCGGTCATCGGTGGAGCCTGCGCAACCCACCCAAAAAAGATATTCCACTTCGCGGTCGCCTTGATCGGCGATGACGGGTACATCCAATTCTTCGGCCCAATCCGCGCGTTTGTCTTGACCCACACCCCATGGGTTGCCTTGCGTTTCCATCCCGCGAAAGGCGGGATTCAGTTCTTGAGGGTAGTCTGCTGCTTCCATTTGGACGAGGTGTCGACGCATTTCAATCAGACTGGTCGGAACGGTGTCAATAAGAACCGGACATACCTCCACACAGGCGGCACAGGTCGTGCACCCCCACAACTCATCGAGGTGAACGGCCCCGTGCGTTGGATAGGTTCCGTCCTCCAAAATATGTTCTTGCTCAGGGCTTTCCCGGTTGATGAGAGGTACTTTGGCCTCAAAGGCCATTTCTTCCTCTTTTTTCTCGTCAATGGGTTGGCCCATTTTGTCGCGGAACTGCATGATGTCTTGGAAGTTGTGGACTTTTAAGTTGTCTTTAATGTCATGCAGTACTTTCTTAGGTTGTAGCGGTTTCCCAGTGTTGTAAGCAGGACACACGGAATTACAGCGACCACACTCGGTACAGGCAAAGGTAGACAGGAGTGTTTTCCAGGGCAGATTTTGTACCCGATCTGCGCCATAGACCTCAGCTGTTTCGAAATCAATACGAGGTGGCTTTGCGACACCATCGAAGTTTCGGAAATAAATGTTGGGCCCTGCAAAAACGAGGTGCATGTGTTTGGAGAAGGTCAGGTAGACCCCGAAACTCAAGAAAGTGGCCAAATGAATCCACCAACAAACCCAATGGACGGCAGTAAGTACTGTTTCAGGTGCATTGCTCACGACCAGCGCAAGCACTGAGCTGAATGGCAGGTGCCACAGAAACCCGCTTTCAAGCTCTTGAAGGTTGATGCGAAAGACCGTTTCCGTGCTGATAAGACCAAAGAAAGAAACGTAAAGAACGAGAATGAAGTAAAGAATGATTTCCGCATCTGTGGAGCGGGGCATCAACCTTTTCACCTTACCCGATAGCCGTCTCCCCAAAGCGATCACAGATGCGAGCACGACCATGAACGCCATAAAGTCTTGGGAAAGCTCGTAAAGTTGAACCCCTACATCGGGAAAGAATGGAAGGTTTCTAAAAAGGAATGGTTTGAGAGCGACACTGTCGAGCCCTTCAAAGAATTTCGTCAGTCCGTAAAACAGCAATTCGGTGTGGCCGATACCTAAAATCAAAAATCCGTAAAGAAAGAAGACGTGTAGATAACCGGCCTTTTTATCTTCCATGACCTTTTCGTGACCGAAGACCATATTGACCACAGATTGGATTCTCTCTTTTCTGCGGTCACTGTAGTCGACGGGTGTGCCCGTTCGAATCATGATATAAATACGTCTGAAACCCACAAAACCGAGGTAAAGCGCGGCCAGGGTCATGATGAGAACTATCCCTGAGTGAATGAATGGGACCACAGTCATTAAAGCTTCTCCAAAAAATCGTGGTGCCACGCCATTAACGGCGGGGCGCGGCAAGGAAACGAATGAATTCCCTTGTTTCTAACCAATAAAAGGGTCTTTAACAAGTTTCCCTTTTCCGTTGGGGAGTTAGGGAAGCCAGCAGGGCCTCAAAAGAGGATTTGAGCCGTGCGAAGTGGGCTTAAAGTTGTCGCAGAACAAAATCTCGACGGATCTCCCAGCACCCATCCTCGACCCACGGGGAAACTTCGATGGGGCCTAAGTCCGGGAGTTGTTGATTGGGCTCGGGCTGACCGCTCACGATATGAACCCAAAGGGCTTTAAACCGTCTGAGCCGCTCACGGGAGGCAGAGGAGTCGATCAGTGTCGGATCCACCTCCAAAGCCCAATCGTCTGTCAAGCCGTTAACCTGGATGAAATGACCCCTAAAGCCCTGATTATAATGAATAATATTTGCGCCCGTGGAGAAGGTCACGAATCGTGGGCCACTGCCCGGCAGATCTTCCAGCAGCTCATTAATAATGTCTTTAATAACTTCAGCGGCAACGGCGGGCGCGTCGAGCAGCCCAACCTGGTTGAGTTTGGCCAAAATGCTGAGGAAAAAAACCTCGCCGGCTTGGTGACCTTGTACGGAACGTTTGAGGAAATCGGGCAGGTTGCTGAGCAACATGTCACGTTCGGCCATGGCCTCATCCCCATCAATGGGACCACCTCCCACTGCAGCAGCGTAACGCCTTAATTTATATGGCCCCATTTGCGTTGCTCCCGATGCATTTTTGGGGGAAACGTCGGATGCTCGGCGCAATTGAAAGACAGAGAAGGCGCCTTTTTTGTTGTTCATGAGCTGTTCCAGTTGGGTGCCTTTTTTCCACATGGGGACTCTCTTAAGAACCACATGGGCGTCTACAGAAGTGGCGAGTCCGTAGCCCGTGGCGTCGTCTGGAACCATTAATAGGGGTTGCATGCCATGTAGCGCCACTGGCACCCGAATGGGGTCGTTGGTGAAGCAGCCTAATGCGAGTGTCATTCCCATGACGAGCTCCTGACAAAAAAGGGATTCCGTATAATATGGTGCAAATACCAGACCAACTGAAGCCCCATCAATGACTTTTCGAAAGTGTAACATAAAACGATGCTTTACGCCGTCAAGCCATTCTTCAAAATGATATGGGTAGTGGCGACACCTGTCGGATGCGCCTCATTGGACGGTAAGGCTTGACTGCAAGGCCTCTTGGCTGGAAAACATGAAAACGGGACTTTTCTTGAAATGGAGTGGGCTTTGAAACCTGTGGCCATGGGCATCGATTTAGGGACAAGCAACAGTTGCGTTTCCATCATTAAAGACGGACGAGCCGTATTGATCCCCAATGAGTGGGGGGAAAAAATTCATGCATCGGTGGTGTCGTTTTGGGAGGGAGGCACCATTTCCGTTGGCAATGATGCCAAGCGAGAAATCATTACGAATGCTGCTCACACGGTGTATTCAACCAAACGTCTGATTGGCCGGTTCTTTTTTTCGGAAGAAGTTCAAAAAGCCATCGAGTTGATGCCTTACGAAATAGTGGAAGGGCCCAACGCTTCCGTCTGTGTTTCCGTGAGAGGGCAGCAGTATTCATTGGCTGAGATTGCCTCCATGATTCTCAAAGAACTCAAGCAAATTACCGAATCGTATCTGGGGCACCCGGTCACCAAAGCAGTCATCACTGTACCCGCCTTTTTCAATGATACGCAAAGGCAAGCCACCAAAGATGCCGGACGTATCGCAGGCCTTAATGTCATGCGGATACTCAATGAGCCAACCGCGGCAGCTTTGGCTTACGGGTTTGGTCAAAATATTGACCAAAAAGTCGTGATCTATGATTTGGGTGGCGGCACCTTTGATGTGTCCATCCTTGAAATTGGTGTCGACGTGTTTGAGGTGCTGGCCACTTCCGGAGACACCTTTTTAGGGGGAGATGATTTTGACGATAAAATCATGGAATACCTTCGCGCCGATTTTCAGCGACAGCACGGTATCGATTTGTCACAAGATTTGTATGCGCTCCAGGCGATTAAGGAAGCAGCCGAACAGGCCAAAAAGGCTTTTAGTACCGATTCCGAAGCGAGTGTTTATATCCCGTCTATCACCTCCACAGCAACGGGGGAGCGCATCGACTACAAGTTAAGGTTGGGTCGACAGGACTTCAATAAAATGGTGGTCGAAATGCTCCAGCGAACTTTTTTGGTGTGTGACGAAGCCATGGCCACCGCCAAACTTGATATTTCTGATATTGACGGGGTGATTCTTGTAGGTGGCCCCACGCGTTTGCCCATTGTTAGAAATGCGGTGAGTCAGTACTTTCAACGGGAGCCCAACATTAATATCGATCCTGATTTGGTCGTCGCCATGGGTGCAGCCATTCAAGCGGACGCTTTGTTGGATAACTCCACCACCACTTTTCTTTTGGATGTGACCCCGCAGACTTTGCGATTGGGAACCGTTGGGGATTTTACTGAGTCCATCATCCATAAAAATACGCCCATCCCCATTGACCGCAGTCGTACTTTTGTGACCGCTTCGGATTACCAACAAAAGGTTGTGATGAAAATTTACCAAGGGGAAAGTCGCTTGGCTTCAGAATGCCAACTGTTGGGCGAATTTACGTTTTCAGGGTTCAAAAGTGCAAAAAGAGGAGAGGTCTCCATCGATGTGAATTTTGAAATTGACACCGACGGGATCGTTAACGTATCGGCCACCGAAGTGGGGACCGGTCATCAAACTTCCACCACCATTCGGCTGTCGAGTGGGCTGCAGGAGTCCGACATCCTTGCAGCCCAGCAGAGGGTGGCGGGTATGGATTTAACCCCGGCCTCAACGGGTGTCTTGCCAAAGAGCTAAAGCGCACATGGACTATACCGAAGAAAAATACCACCCGGTACTCATTAAGCTCGCATCCGATATTGATCAGATGGATTATTATCAAATTCTCAATCTGCCTTCTTCGTGCACTAAGGTGCAAATCAAAAAACAATATTACGGCATGTCGCGCGCTTTGCACCCTGACAAATTCTACCAGTTGGAAAATGACGAGCTTAAACAAGCAGTGAAAAAGATTTTCAAAAGGGTGACCGAAAGCTACACCATTCTCAAAGATGATAAGAAAAGAAAGCTCTATACCGAACAGTTATCGGGCTCAGATCGCCAAAGCCACCTGCGGTTTTCAGAGAAAGACGAACAGCAGTTGAGTACACAAAACGTGGTTCAGGGCCGGGTGGCGCAAACCCCGCAAGGGCAGAAATGTTATGCCGCCTATTTGACGGAATTTAATCGGAAAAATTGGGATTCGGCCTTACGCCATTTGCAATCTGCCATGATCTTTGAAACGGGTAATGCTCGATTGGCTGCTTTGAAGGCTGAATTAGAGGCCAAGCGTGAACAAGCCGATGAAGGAGAGACACCGTCATGACTACGGACGCCGTTGAAGCCATTCGACGCAAACTCATTTTGGCCCTGGATTTCCCCTACGTGCAAGAAGCCATCGGCATGATTCATAAGGTGCGCCCCGAAGTGATGCACTATAAAGTGGGTCTGGAATTGTGGTCATCTACCGGGGGAGACTTATTCCACTACTTTAACGAGGAAGAGTTAGACTTCTTCGTGGATCTCAAGTTGCACGATATTCCCAACACAGTCGCACAAGCTGTTAAAAAAATTATGGCACACAAGCCGTCGTTGATGACCATTCATGCCATGGGTGGCATGGACATGATGCGGGCTGCGGCCGATGCGAAGAACGGTCATGAGCATGCTGCACATTCAAAAGTGGTGGCGGTCACTGTTTTAACCCATCACCACGATTCGGATTTGCCAAAACTGGGAATGTCAGGGAGCGCTGCGGATCAAGTCAAACGTTTGGCCAATTTGGCGCAGGAAAGTGGTCTCGATGGCGTCGTCTGCTCAGCCCAAGAGGCAGCCACCTTGCGTGCACAATGCGGCGACGATTTCACTTTGGTATGTCCAGGCATTCGCCCTGCCGGTTCACAGGCCCACGATCAGGCCAGGATCATGACGCCCAAAGCTGCCATTGCAGCCGGCGCTGATTACCTGGTGGTGGGTCGTCCCATTCGTCAAGCCGAAGATCCACAAGCCGTGGCGAAAGCACTGTTAAAAGAAATGGCAGAATAAAATGCGTTCTGGACCGAATAAAAAGAAACGTCGAGGTGCCCAAAAAAAGCCAGCGTCTCGTCCATCACGACATACAGAAAATAAATCACAAAAAAGTGGGCCCCCAAAACGAAAGCCCGCACCGCGAGAAAAACAAAATTCTTCAAGCATCATTTTGGATCAGGGACCGTTGGTTTTAACCGGACGGCATACCTGTGAAGCGGTCTTACGTTATCAGCCACGACGCGTCTTACACATATGGCTACTTGAAGGGGCCAAAGGCTTAGACGTCCACCTCAAATTAGCGCAAGGTGTTCGGCGGCCCATTTCCTTCGTAGACCGGGCTGAGCTGGACGCCATGGCACCCGACATGAGCCACCAAGGCATTGTGCTCACCGTCGAGGAATTTCCATTGCATGACATGGAGGCGCTGCCACGTTCCGATGTGCCCTTGTGGGTGGGATTGGATGGAATTCAAGATCCTCGAAACCTGGGTGCGGCGGCAAGAGCTTGTTATGCCTTTGGGGCCGATGGCATTTGCATTCCCAAAAACCGTGCCGCGCAGGTGACCCCTTTGGCTGAAAAAATCGCCGTGGGCTGTCTGGCGCGTTTGCCGGTGGCCCAAGTGACCAACTTGAGGCGCGCCATGGATTATGCCCGAAAAGAAGGGTTTTGGATTGTGGGCGCAGAGGCCAATGGCGAAGCAGATCCCTGGGATGTGGATATGAATCAGCCTCTCTTTTTGATGGTGGGTGGCGAGGATTCGGGCCTTAGACGTTTGACCCGTGAAAATTGCGATCAGATCGTTCGATTGCCCACACCTCGTGCCGTGAGCCTCAATGCGGCCGACGCCTTGGCCGTCTTTTTGTACGAAATGAACCGTCAAAGACAAAAAACACAATAAAACCATATAGTTGCGAAATGAGGGGTTCCAGAGGCAAGAATGGGTTGTTCTTTGGATTTTAGGCTTGTATAGGCATCATGTTGTGAATTCAAAACAGGGAGGACCCAATGTCATCCAACACCACGCAAACACGAACCATTCGTGAAGCAAAAAAGAAAAAACAAGGCCGCAAGCGCAAAAACAAAATGGTCAACCACGGTACTTCTTTGCCTGCAGAAGAACTGTTTAAAGTGGTGGACGCAGAGTAAGCATTTACCTGCGCGCATCATGAATGAAGAGCCATCCGAAGGGGTGGCTTTTTTATTGCTTGGAAAACGCAGCCACGAAAAACCCATCGCTCAGAAATTCATGTGGCAAGATGTTCAGGGTATGTTGCTCTAGCTGATGTTCGGGTAGCACACCTTCAGGACGCAGTTCGTTTAAGGGCACCGGGCTCAGATTCAGGTTTTCGAGTGCCCATGACACCACATCTTGGTTTTCTTCTTTCAAGAAAGAACAAGTGGCATAGATCACGTAGCCATTCGGGGCCACCAGGCGTTCGGCCTGTTGTAACAATTGCTTTTGTAGCGCCACGTACTCTGTGACCTTTTCACTATTTAAACGACTCAGCAGATCGGGATGTCTTCTGAGTGTTCCGGTCCCAGTGCAGGGCGCATCCACCAAAATACGATCAAACATGCCCTCAGCCAACTGAGGTTTGGTCATATCGAGGCATCGGAAGGAAATATGCTGAAGACCCGACCGTTTTTGTGCTGCGATGATTCGTTTGTTTGAAACATCGGTCGCCACCAGTTTACATCCAGTTCGAGCCAATGCTTTGGTTTTACCGCCGCCGCCTGCGCACATGTCCAAGACCTGATCACTTGGCAGTGCGCCCACCAAATGAGCGATTAACTGCGAACCCAAATCCATGGGCCAGACGTGTTGCGCCACCTCGACAGGAAGACGGCTTAGGGGCAGATGTTGGGCGGACCAAAAAGCATCAGGGCAAGCCGAAAAAGGTCGAACCTCAATGGCAGCTTCTTCGAGGATTTTCATGATGCCTTGCCGGTCCGCTTGCTGGGTATCTATGGCAAAGGCTGGAACTGCCTTTTGTAAAAACGCCTTTTCAATGTCTTTGGCTTGATCCCCGAATTGGTTTTGAAGTTTTTCGAAGAGCCAGGGAGGCAGACCCTCCAGCTGGATTTCATCTCGCGCAGTCTGTACAAAACTCAATAAAGACTCGGGAAGTAAGTCTTCGGTTTTGGTTTCAAAGGTGGCTTTCATCTCTGCGGACATGGTGGCCAAGAGTAAGGCCAAATCCTTCATGCGTCGATCCGGAGGGACACCTCCTACGGCGTTCACCTGTTGCTCCAAAAGTTTTTCAAGGGTGCTTTGTTGCCTTTGGAGCTGGAAAACCCAATCGCGAATTTCATTTCGGTCACGATTACCAAATCGGCGATTTTTTAAGATGGGGTTAATAATATTTTGAATGGGCTCTTGTGTGGCACGAAAGCGAGCCAAGACATCCAGGGCCGCGATCAAAATTGGCGGCAGCGCTTCTCTTTTTTGCAGTTTGCGTTCACGCCCTGCACCAGGGCGGTGTTCAGATTTTTCAGCGCTCGCCCTTTGTTGTCGGGTTTGCATTTGCGCATAGGTGCGTTTTTTCTTGGGGCGAGGTCGCGATGCCACAGGCCTGACTCCTCGCTCAGTAGGTGGGGGTGCCCACGTCCAGTTGCTTGCCTTCTGCAGATGCAAAACCGAAAAAGGCATCCATTTGGTCCTTGAGGACCTGACGGTGTTCGGCCAAAGAAAGGTCCAAACGGTACTCATTGACGATTTTCATCTGCATCTCGATCCATTCTGCCCATGCCTCCGCACAGATGTTTTCAAGGATTTTTTGCCCGATTTCACCGGGAAGAGGTGCTTTTTCCAGGGCTGGGCCCTCTTTTTTCAGGTGTTTACAGAAGATTTCTTTGCTCATGGGATGCTCCTCACAGATCGTGTGTCTGTTTCTACCCTTTCAAATGCCTGGGTCAACCATTAGCCGGGGGTCGGTTTCTTGCTTTGACCTCCCTGATCCGGCACATTTAAACCTTGGAAAAGGTTAGACAATGAACCGAATGGTCCTGTTAATTGATCCTGATTCTGGAAGGCGGGAACGGCTCAGAGAGGCGCTCTTTTCTACGGGTCTAACTGCTTTAGGATCTGGCAACACCGACCAAGGCCTTCACATTCTGATTCACAACCCTGTTTCGGTGGTGGTGGTGGCAGAGCCCAACTGGCGTACGTTGTCTTCTTTTTGCAGTCAAAGCATCAAACGTTGGCCCAAAACAAAAATATTTGTGTTGGTCGATGTGTTGCCGGATGATTTGGATTCGGCGCAAATCTCTCACTTTCATCCCAACATTTTACCGCGAGATTTCGCGGATGCGGTGAATCAAACCATTCGCTCCGCAGGCACAGAGCCCACCTTTCAGTTGGACATTGATGTGAGTGGTTTCGAAGACAGCGTGGCGGAAGCAGAGCCCGTTGCCCCCGGTGCACAGGTGCCATCCTTTATTGATTTTGGTGGGGGCGCCCCGTCGGCCAAACCCCCGGCCATGGGTGGGGGCATTGAAAAACAAGTCACAGGGAGTACCGGTGGAACATCGACGCCGAAAAATGTTCCGAGCCCGCTTGGATTTGATTTTGAAATCCCCGTGCCGCCTCTGGCTGCGACGCCAGCACCCGCACCAGAGCCAGAAGAGGTTATCGAAGAGCTACCTTTGGACGCCGTTCAGATTGAGCCGGGTGAGCTGGAATTAATCGTCGAAGAAGACGTGGGTGAGGACCTTGATGACCTTCTCTGGGACTCTGTGGATTCCAACGACGGTGAACCCATCGATTTGGAGATGTCATCCGAAGAATCCGAAGAAGAGGTGCTGCCTGACCCCCCTGGTATGCGTTCTGACGATGTGCCGAAACAACGTATGTTTTTCGGAGGCAAGCCCCTGGATGACGAGTCCCCCGTCAGCGCTGCAGATGCCGATTTTGGTGAAGAGGTGTTGCTGGAAGTCGAAGAGGACGACGAGGTTGGAGAATTGTTAGACCTCGATGTGGAGCCTTTGCCTGACCCTCTCAGCTCCACTGAAGGGACGCCGCACTTCGACTTGGACTTGAGCAGTTCCGAGATACAGGGGGCTCCTGGTGCTGTCTGGTTGATGAAAATCGCTTCAGAAAAGGAAAACGGTCGTCTCTTTATTTCTGAAGGACCCGCGAAGGGGGTTTTGTATTTTGCCAATGGCGAAGGTGTGTGGGCAGAGTTCGACAATGGAGTGGATGAGCTTCGCGATTATTTATTGCAGAAAGATTTACCTACACCGGGTGGAATGAACGGAACCGAGATCTCTGAGGGAGAGTATCTTTTTCGAATGGTAGAAAACGACGCTTTGCCCAGCGAAGAAGCATCGCAGGTTATTTTGGACTTGGTACGAGACAGAATTCTCAAATTGGCTTTTGAGGGGTGGGGCGATTTTCGTTTTGAAAGGGACGAGGCCATGGCGAAAGTTCCGCCCATGCTGTCCGTGCATCCTTTCGGACTAATTTTAGAATCACGTCAACGAGAGTTGGCACCCACCGATCTCATTGGGTTGTCTTCGGAACTCGAACACGATGTGCTAAAACCTGGACCGGCATCTACCTGGGTTGGCAACACGCTCGACCGTTATTTAAACAACCTCGACTTGGACAGTTTCCTGGAGCAAAAACGCACCGTCGCCGATTTCTTTACCGAAAGCGCCTTAGGCCCCATCACGGGGACCCTCATGGTTTTGGCCCTTCGAGACACGCAAGTGATCACCACCAAACACGTGGCGTAAAACTTAAAATGCCAAGAGCTCTCTTGCGTGTGCCTCAATGGTTTCAATTTGTGGCAGCGTGGCATTTTCCAAAATTTTGGAAAATCCGATGGGAATATCTTTGGCACCGTGTCGTCGGACGGGGGCATCCAAGTCCATAAAGCAATGCTCATTAATTTGTGCAATCACTTCACCAGCGATGCCATTGAACAGATGGTCTTCGTGAACCACCAACACTTTGCCGGACATGCGGGTCGCCTCAATGATACCCTCTACATCGATGGGTTTGATGGAGCGCAAGTCGAAAACGGTCACCCCAATATCTTCGGCTTTGAGTTTATCGGCCACTTTATTGCAGAAATGAATGGTGTTGCCGTAGGAAATCAGCGTCAGGTCTTCGCCTCGACGATGAAACCGGCCTTTACCAAATGGGATGGCATATTCGTCACTGCCCTGAGGGGCCCGTGCTTCTACTCGGTTGTACAAGTTTTTTGGCTCCAAGAAGAAGGTCAGACCTTCAGAGCGAATACTTGTTCGCAAAAGCCCTGCAGCATCATCTGCGAAGGCGGGTGCGACCACACGAACGCCCGGAAGGTGACTCATGATCGCCTCAACGTTTTGTGAGTGATAAAGACCGCCTGTGATGTACCCACCAGACGCCAGACGAATGGTAATGTTAGGCGAAAACTGGCCTTTGCTGCGCCAATAATCATGGCTCGTTTCAACGATCTGTTCCATGGCCGGCCAAACATAATCTGCAAACTGGGCGGCTTCGATCACCACCCGGATTTCGGGATCAAATCTGGCCATGCCGTTAGCGGTGCCGACGATAAAGTCTTCGGCGATAGGGGCATTGAAAACGCGACCTTTGCCAAATTCTTGCTGCATGCCTTTAGTAACATTGAACACGCCGCCTTTGTCTTTGGAGGCCACATCTTGCCCCCAGAGAAATGTTTTGGGATTGCGTCGGAACTCTTCTTTTAGAGTACGGTTAATGGCTTCTCGAAGTTTTTCGTTGGCCTCACCCTGGGGTGGCTCTTGATCGCCGGGTTCGTAGGCGGGTGGGACCACAAACAGTTCCACACTTTCAGGAGAGGGCGTCGCCGCTTCTTCAGCTCGTTTTGATGAAGCTTCTTGCTCTGCGTTAATCTCTTCTTCAATCGCCACCACGGCCGCTTCATCGAGAATATTGTGGCTCAAAATGTGGTGCCGCAAACGTTTGACCGGGTCGTATTGCGCAGCATCCATCAGTTCTTCTTCGGAGCGATAAAGTTGATGGGCGTCGGAATTGGAATGTGCGCCCATGCGGACACATTGGGCGTGGACGAGTGCAGGACCTTTACCCGATCGGATGTAGGCCAATGCTTCTTGCATGGCCGCCCAAGAAGAGAAAATGTCAGTGCCGTCACAGCGTACAATGTGGAGGTATTTGAGACCGGCAAAGTTATCGGCCACGATGGGGTTGGCACTTTGCTCCCAAACGGGGACGGAAATTCCATAACCATTGTTTTGAATGATGAAGCAGACCGGCAACCGTTCGCGGCATGCACCACTGATGGCTTCAAATGTATAACCTTCAGAAGCGGAGCTGTCCCCTTGGGATGAAAAAGCCACCCCGTCGGCTTCGAAATATTTGATGGCTCTTGCAACACCCACCGCATGAAGCGTGTGGTTCCCAGTGCAAGATGAAACATTTTGAATGTTGATGGCAGGTTTTCCAAAGTGATTGGACATGTGACGACCGCCAGAGCAGGGGTCAGCATCGCGAGACAGTCCGTTCAAAAACAGATCTTCTGAGGTACAACCTGCTGCCAAGTTGGTTCCAGTGTCACGATAATAGGGGAAAAGATAATCAATACCGGGGCGGAATGATTTGCCCATGGCGATCTGGATCCCCTCATGACCACTGCAGCGCGCGTGATAAGACCAGCCCATACCGCGTCGAATATATTTACTCGCACGATCATCCAAACTACGCGTGGCGTAGGAGAGTTTGTACCAATCAATGATTTGTTCATTGGTGACATTGGGTCCCGCCAATGAAAATCGCAAAGGAATGATCTCTTCTTGGGGTGCTTCCACTTGGGATGGGTTTTCAACTTGCGTGGCCATAACGTCCCTCCGGCAAAGAAAAAGTCTCTTGTTTCTGGCATATTGATAGTCAGAAAAAAGAGCAATGCCTATGATTAAAATAGTGGGTTTTGCCGCAGTGCGTAACTTACCAATTTGCCCTTTGTAGGACCTCTAGAGGGGGCAGACCAGCTTTTTCCATCAGATGGGCGGTACCCTCAGCGGCTGGGCCTGGCTGCATTAAGAGGTTTTTATTGTGGGCCAAGTGCCACATGAGGAAGGGAATCAGCAGCGGGCCCTCTGGTGTGGGCATGTCACCCAACTGTTCGGGGGTCTCGATAAGCGGACAGAAGTCGAGCATTTCCAGGATGGCTGCCGGTAACTGCCTCAGTTCAGCCCAAGATTTGAGGTGGGACAAGGCCGCGGCTGCATCGTCTCCTGTGCAGCCTGGAAGGTCGCTGAGCATCCCGTGTAGGACCATGGCACAGGCCGGTAAATCAGCGGGGACTTGTAGGGCATGGGACAGCTGATCCACCGCTTGTAGACGGAAGTTGAGGCTCTCGATGCCCTGATAGTCTGTTTGCATTGTCTTGGGGAGCGCCTCTAATTCCAGTGCATCCGGTAATTCCAGTGCACCTGCTTCCAGCGCGTTTTCGAGCAATCGCGAAAACCCACCCTTATTTGGTCCTAATTCTGCATCCAGACGCGCCAGGGTGCGATGGAGCTCTCGAAAGCCCGATGCTGGGTCTTCTGCCAAGGCAAAGACCTGTAGGCCTCGAAAAACGGGCAACAGCTCTTCTTTGGTGGCGCCCAGGGTAGCCATGCATTGCAATCCCACGTACAACCATTCTTGTATGTCGGCGGGGTCGGGAGAATTACCGCTTTGAATACAGCTGCTTAGGTCAGCCCTGGCTTCCGTGTAGCCGCGCAGGACTTCCGGCAAAACGGTGGTGGTGGTTTCGTTGGCGTTCATCGTCATTAATCTGAAAGATCCCAAAAATTATCGTTCCACCCTTGTATATGGGCGGGAACATCCTTTTGGCTTTTGGGGTGGAGATTAGGACGTTTTTAATTTATCCAAAAATCCCGACATGCCGGTCTTTTTTGGTTTTGATTGAGCGGCTTTTCGCTCCGCTGCTCTTTTTGCGGCGCTGGCCCACATCTCTTTTTGTCGAACTGCACCGGGATGATTGGCATCCATGGTCAGTGCCAAATCGAAGAACCGTAATGCTGCTTTGCTGTTACCAGAACCTTGCGCCATCAAGCCCAATTTGTAAGCGGCATCGGCATGCCGAAATTCTTGGATCACTTCTTTGAGAATTTCGGTGGCACTGGCCACCCGCTCTGCATCGTCGCGTTTCGTGTTCATAGCGATGGACCAAGCGTAGGCAGTTTTGAGTGGGGCGTCCTTTGGGTTTTCTGCCACCGCGGCACGATAGTGTTCTTCAGCGAGGTGGAATTGTCCTTTTTTGAGATAATCATCCGCCTTTAATTTGTGCATGCTCACTTTTTCGGCTGATGAGGCAGGGGCTTCGGATTGTGAGAACGCTTTTTGCTGCAATGAGTGATCGTATTCAGCTCGTTTGTTGGAGTCCGTTAAAATTTGTTGCACCAATTTTAAACGCGAAAAGATGGTACCCGCTTTGTATTGTAGGTCCATGTCATTGATGCCCGCTTTGGCCAAACTTTTGGGAATGAACGCACGCGCCATGTTTTGGTAGGCCGCTTTAATCTCCATGGCAGAAGCACGTTCATCCACTTCAAGAAATTGGTAGTGTGTTTGCTCGGCCATACCTTCGTGTTTGGCTTCGATCTTCTTGGCGAGGTCAGATGCGAGATTGTTATCGGCCCAAGCTTGCAGTTCTGCATCTTGTGCAGTGTCCACTTTGTATGGGTTAAATGGAGCCATGCCTTTGGATGGCTCATTCGTTGCGCTGGGCTGGCCAGGAGGCGCAGTTCCGGGTGGGGGCGGTAGACCACCACTGCTCGGTGCCGACGGTGGACGTTGTGGCGCTCGAGCAGGGGACGCTGGCGGCGGTCGATGAGCCGGTCTTTCTGATGGGGCCGGGCGGTGAGGCTGTGGGGCTGCGGTGGCTTGAAATTCTTCCGATGAAAAACTCATGGGATTTCCCGCATGGGAAAACCCCGGTCGCGGAGCTTTGGGTCTTTCGCCTCGAGACGGCGGGGGTTGTGCCCGTCGTGCGGATGGCGGTGCACCCGGTCTAGATGCCACTCTTCTTTGCCGTGCAACGGGGCGTCCCCGGGCCCCAGGGGGTGGTGCTGCCTTTTTGGTGGCCAATCCAAATTTGGCTTTTAGTTTTCGAATCTCCAACGGGAGAATGTGTTTCGCGCCGTGGGCCCCTTGTCGACCCAGACATCCCGAAGACACCAACGCGTGAAGAAAAGCCACAGCGTCTTTTTGGGGTAAGACTTCGCAGGTGGTGAGAGTTTCAAAGGTGCGGGGGAGTTTTAACAGTTCAAAAAGAATTCGTTCCTGTGGACTCATGGCCAACTGGTCGGGCAAGTTTTCAGGTAAATTGGCGGCTCGCTTCAGCGCTTGACCCACAAGGGTTTGCTGCCAAAGCTCATGAGCCTTGTAAGGTTGGCTGCGAATTTTCTGATAATGGTCCAAATTAGTCATGACGCTGCCCGCCTGGAGTTTAACTCCAAATGAAGCCAGAGACCTAATTTCTAACAAAAAAAGCCCTCTCCTGAGAGAGGGCTTTTCCGCCATTTGGTACCGAAGGTGGGAATCGAACCCACACTCTCTTGCGAGAATCGGATTTTGAATCCGACGCGTCTACCAATTCCGCCACTTCGGCTTGGAGCCCCTTTACTAGGGGGCGATGAGCCGTTCGTCAAGACTTGAAGCTTCAGGTCCCCATGGCTTGAAAGCCCGCGTCCACGTAAATCACTTCGCCGGTAATGGCTGAAGCCAACGGGGAACACAGAAAAAGCACCGTATTGGCCACATCTTGGGCAGTAATGGCACGTTGTAAGGGGGAGCGTGCTGCAGTTTCGTCGATCATCACGCCAATATCGCCGATGGATTTGGCTGCCCGTGATGCGTAAGGGCCCGGACTTACAATGTTTACCGTGTGTCCCTGCTGTCCCATGGTCCAAGCCACCATGCGTGCATCGCATTCTAAAGCTGCTTTCGCTGCAGCCATGCCACCGCCGTAAAAGGGGACGGCACGTTGGGAAGCCAAATAGGACAGGCCGACAACGTGTCCTTGACGGCCTTCCATCAATGGTGCGGCAGCCCGGCAAAGTGCCACCAACGAATAGGAGCTGGTACTCATGGCGGTGAGATATGCCGCTCGGGAGACTTCCATATGTGATTTGTCCACCTCGGGGGAGAAGGCCACTGAGTGAATGAGGATGTCTAAATGGCCCACTTTTTCTTTGGTCGCGTTGATCAATCCCTGGATCGAAACGTCATGCCCTGCGTATCCTTTTTGTTCTTTTTGTTCTGCTGGAATATCTGCCTCGGTGTCGTAAGTGACATCACATGGGATAACAGCAATGGCACTCAAGGCATCCTGAGAACCGTAGGGGAGCTGTCTGCTCTCCGCGTATTTCTCTTTGGTGAGAAAGCGCTCTAAAATGGTGGAGACCCTGGGATGACAGGATATGATCACTTCAGCCCCGGCTGCTTGGAGTGACTTCGCGATGTGCCATCCAAAGCCCACATTGTCAGCGATTCCGGTGACGAGTGCTTTTTTGCCTTTAAGATCAATAATTTGAATGATTCGACCCTTTGCTGGTGAAGGCGCTGGTGCCTGTGTCAGAAGGCTTT
>MDTD01025416.1_pt1 | contig 24504 bp, 23 predicted proteins | sample 811221 | NCBI WGS metagenome assembly MDTD01 (sample SAMN05326646, study PRJNA326480) | marine metagenome | isolation source: seawater | place: Pacific Ocean: South West | collected 2011 | reverse complement strand
GTCTTAAGACAAAGTACCATTGGCGCTAAAGGGCTTAACTTCCGAGTTCGGAATGGGATCGGGTGTTACACCTTTGCAATAATCACCAGGCTCGGTATATTTATATTTTTTTTATTATTTTGTAAAGATGTTAATTTTAATATAAATAATATTATAGTATCAATGTTATTAAATAATCAAATGAAACTAATAGATATATCTAAAATTACACTTAAAAATAATTTTTTAAAATAATTAGCTATTAATTTTGAAATATAAAAAAAAAATTTTAATAACTGGATCTACTGGTCTTATTGGAATGAATTTTAATAATGACAAAAGATCAAAACAATATTTAATTCTTAAACCAAATAGAAAAAAATTAAATTTAGAAAATTTTGAAAAAATTAAAAAATATTTAAAATTAAATAAACCAGATATAATTATACATCTAGCAGCTCATGTAGGAGGAATTCAATATAATATAAAAAACCAAAAACAAATGTTTATTGATAATTACGAAATTTCAAAAAATCTTATTAAAGCTGCATATGAATGTAAAATATATAAACTAATAAATATATCTAGCTCTTGTGCATACCCTCAAAACAAAAATAATTACAAAGAAACTGATTTATTAACTGGAGAATTTGAGCCAACCAATATTGGATACGCAATGGCAAAGGCATTTTCAACAAAATATTGTGAATTTATAAATTTAGAAAGAAGGTTTAAATATATCACACTAGTACCATGTAATTTATTTGGTAAATTTGAAAATAGTGAAAAAGAAAAATCCCACATGCTAATTTCAGCAATTAAAAAAATTACTTATGCGAAAAATAAAAATATAAAAAAAGTAAATATTTGGGGGAGTGGCAACAATAAAAGAGAATATATGTATGTTGAAGATTTTGTGGATTTTTTATTTTTTGTATTAAAAAAATTCAACAAAATACCAAATATTATAAATGTGGGAACAGGTAAAGATTATAAAATTAAAGAATACTATTTTAGAATATCGGAAATTCTTAATCATAAAATTAATCTAATAAAAATTAATAAACCAGAGGGTCAGAAACAAAAATTAATGAATATAAATTTATTAAGAAAAACAGGTTGGAAACCCAAAATTGGATTGAATGAGGGAATTCAAAGAACTTATGAGCACTTGGAGAAAATTAATTTTAAGAAAACTAATAATTAAATAATTTATAAATAGTAATAATACTTATAATTTTAAATATATGTATTATTTTTTTTATGAAATCTTTTTCTTTATACTTATTTGATACCTCAAACTGCTCCATAAACTGCCTAATAAAAAACTTTGAAGATAAACTAGATGGGTGTCTATTATAATATGTTGAAAAAATGTCTAATATCACTGGCTTATCTTTATGGTACATCCTTAACCACATATCGTAATCGGAGTTAAATTTAAGATTATTTTTAAATTTACCAATTTTTTGGTAAAATCTTTTTGACCAAATTACACCTGGGGCTGAAATAGGATTTTCAGTTAGCAAAGTATTAAATGTAAGTTTTTTTAATTTATTTAATTTATATTGTTCAATAAATTTTTTTAGTCTTTGCTTTTTACTAAGAATTTTTGTTTGGGTAATAATCCACGAGATATTTTTTTTATTTTCAATCTTTTTTATTAATTTGTTTAAAAAACCATTTAAAATAATATCATCACTACCAATCCACATTATAAACTTTCCTCTTGATAATTTAATGCCTGAATTTAAAGCTTCTGAAATACCACAATTTTTTTTTATTATTTTTTTTTGTATATTTTTAAAGTTAAAATTTTTGAGAATAGTTAATGTTCTATCATCCGATTTAGTATATACAAAAATTACCTCAAAAAAACTTTTTTGTCTTTTTAATGAATTTAATGTTTTTTGCAAATTTCTCTCAGAATTTTTACAAGGTATAATAACAGAAAGAATAATTTTTTTTTTCATCAATCTCAATTATTTGATCAAATATTTTTACAAGAATTAAATTATTTTTTAAATTTTTTTTTGTTAATAAAACCAATTAAAAATTTATATATAAACGGTATAATTATATTTATAATTTTTAGATTACTTGTATTGCCTTTATAAGAGCAAAAAGTAGAAACATTAACTACTCTCGCGTTAATAGATGATAACGCTATCATCATATCATTCTCAAAAAAATAGTCTTTGCTAACCTTTTCAAGATTTATTTTATTTAAGCATGAACCCTTGATACAAAAAAAACCATTTGTAAAATCATTTATATCATAATAACCAGTTACAATTTTTCCTATTAAGGAAAGTGCTTTGTTTCCTAAATATCTCCAAAACGGCATTTCTTCATGATCTTTATAAATTGAAAATCTATCCCCTTTAGCACAATCTATGCTGTCACTTGTATTAAAAATTTTTAAAAATTTATTAATTTCAGAAGGTTTAATTTGATTATCTCCATCTACCTTAAATATTAATTTAGGTTTAAATTTTTTGGCAAATTTATATCCCTGAATTGTTGCACCACCAACTCCTAAATTTTTTTTATTTTTAATAATTTTTACTCTGTCTGATTTAAAGTTTTTTTGAACATAATTACCAGTTTTTTGTGGACAAAAATCATCAACAACTATTATTTTGTCAATTTTTTTCGGCATATTTTTTAAAACTAACAAAATTTTATCTCTAACTCGATAACAAGGAATAATCGCTACATTCATTTATATATAAAGTTCGTTAAATAATTTATTTAGGGATGAGTTTATATTTTCTTTTGCATCAAAATTATAAAATAAGTGAAGTTTTTCTATGTCAAAGGATGTATTATGCATTATTTCAATTTCTTCATAAGGATATAAAGGTTTGCAAAATTTTTTGTTTTTTATTATTGGTAATGAGTTTTTATTCAACCAATTAAATTTAGTATCAAAAAAATTTACCTTTTCCAGGTAGTTGTATAAGACAGAATTTAATGAAGATTGATCCATTGATAAACAATATTCATCATTATTATTTTCAACAATTTTTTTGTATATTTCTTTCCAAACATCCCATATTAAACTTTCTGCTCTTAATGCAAAAAAACCTGCATTAATTAGTGGCTTACCTAATAATTTATCAGCTATTTTTGATCCCAAATATTTATAATTATTTTTATAAACCCAACCATTTATTTTATAAAATTTACTAATAATTTTTTTGAATGATTTATCTTTTTCTTTATTTATATAAGAATTATCTATCTCGTTACATACACATATTTCTTTATCGGTATTTTCAAAAACTTGATGAATTGATCTAACAAATTTATTTGAGAGACTAATCATGTCTGCATCCATCCAAATATAAACGTCATACCCAGGGAAATAGTTTTTTAAAAATGGTCTTACATTTAATAATTTTTTCCAATTTTTTGCTTCAAAGTTTTTTTCAAAATTCCAGTCTGGCTCAACTATCTTGTCTGTATATTTAAGTACTTTTTTTTTTTGATCCTCAGTCAAACCTGCATCAAATATTCCTAAATCGCATTCAAGAAAAATATTTTTATTTTTAAGAGATGAACACAGCAAATTTAAATAATTAAAATAATTTCTATCAGATCCAGTTATAATAATCGTTTTCATTTTAGTATTTTTAATTTTGTTTTTTTGAAAATTTCATCTCTATGAATGATAAATGATAAACTAATTATAAAAAATATATAAATTAAATTTTTATTTGTGAAAAAACTCCCCGAAGATATAAAAGGAAAGAAAAACAGACAGATTTGAAGAATTATAAAATAATTCTTTTTTTTATATTTTAAAAGATTAAAAAATATTGAAAAAATTATTAATATAAAAATAATAAAACCAACAATTCCAGTTTCAGATAATATTTCTAAATATATATTGTGTGGGTGGGTAGAGCATCTTACCTCTTTTAATTTTGATTTAGCTTTATCAAAATACTTTTCTTCCAAACAAATAACCCTGAATTGTTTATATCCGGCGCCAAAAAATTTATGATCTTTAAAAACATTATAGGCGGTTTCATAATGAGCTCCATAAGGATTATCAATAAAGCTATTGATAGTATTATTTTTATCAACATTATTATCTAAAAGATTATTTAGGTTTAGTTGGTACAAAGTATAATTAACCATTCTCTGCTTAATATTTGAATCAAAAAAAGTTACAAACGAAATTGAAACTAAAAATAAAGTTGTAAAAAATAAAAGTGATAAATAGAAGCGACTGAATAATAAAAATAAAATTACTCCAAAAACAAATAATATTATTGCAGCTCTCTCACCGGTAATGAATATCACAACTGCTAAAAACAAAAAAAGGGTTGGTAAATAAAAAGTTTTATTAACTTTGAAAGATATGATCGTAAAAAATGAAAAAATTAAACTAAATTTCATCAAATATGATCCTGCGATCAGTTCATCACCGAAAGGTCCAGTTAATCTATAAGCTGTCGGAGTGCCTGGTACAAATGCTTGATAACCTAGTAAGTCAACTTTAAAAAAATATTGAATTATAAGATCAATAATTACAAATGAAATTGTAAATATAAAAATAAAAATAAATTTTTTGATTTGTTTATCATCAATGTTTTCACATAACCACTTAATTGAAATATAAAATAATGTAAATCTTATTAATAAAAAACTTTTAATTAGTGTTATTAAATCAATACTATTGTTAAAAAAATTTACAAATGAGATTAAAAAAACATAAACAAAAAAAATTGAAAAAAAAATAAAAATCTTATCTAAATATTTTTTAATTTTTCCATAAGAAAAATTTTCTTTCAAAAAAATAATAATTATCAAAAAAATAATTATTTCTGGTACTGCGGGACCAAATATTAAAAAAAAAGGTATCAACGAAAAAGATAAAAACAAAGTATTTTTAAGATCAAAATTCATTATTTAAATTTTCTTACGATTAAGAATATAGATTATTAAATAATAAAGAATAATTTGAATAATAATTAATTGAAGTGTGTAGTTCTTATTTGAGAGATGATGAATGATAATAGGCCATACAATTAAAAAAAGTAAAATAAAAGAGGAGGTACTATGGCTGAATTTTTTTATCATTAAGTGATGAATATGATTCTTGTCTGGATTAAATGGACTACCATTATTAATCAACCTAATAAAAAACAATCTAAACATATCTAATCCAGGAAAAATAAACATTAGTAAAGCAAAGAAAAAATCAATATTGTTATTTTGGATTTCATTATTATTCACGATAATAATATTTATCAAAATAATGAATCCAACAAAATTAATTCCACTATTTCCAAGAAAAGAAATATTTTTAAAATTAAAGAAACTAAAGATTATCAAACCTAAAATTAAAGATAAATTTAACATAACAATAAAAGTATGATATTGAAAAAAAGATAAATAAGACAAATAAAAAATAGAAATCAAGCTAGATTGCAAATTTATTCCATCAAATAAATTATACATAATTATAAAAATTATTATAACTATTGAAGTAAATAAAACTGGATTTTGCAATTTAAAGAAATATTTATTATCTATAAAAAAGAATTTTACATTAGTTATTTTTAGTAAGATTGATAAATCTAAAAATATTAATAAAAAAAATAAAATAATTGTATATCTAACAATTATTCTTAAATTATTTTTATCATCTATTAATCCCACAAAAAAACATACACTCGTGGTAAAAAAAAATAATAGTATTTCCCGCAGTGGGAAAATATCTAAAGATTTAAAATATATAAAATAATAAATAATATAAAAAATAAAATTTAAATATAAAAAAATTCCACCATTAACCAAGATTGGTATCTTATGTATTTTTCTTTTTTCAGGTAGATCATATAATTTAAAACTTTTAGCAATTATGAATGATAGCCATAAGTTTAATATAGAAACAATACAAATATATATAAAAAAAAATAAAAAATTTTCTGGAAGACTAATTTGTAACATTATTTAATTTTTTGAAATTAATTTATCAATTTTTAAAATTTAAATTTAGTTTATTAATTTGATCAATTCTATTTAATAATATTTTATTTATTATTTGGCTACCTCTGTAGGATAAATGAACACTATCAAAAAAATAAATTTCTTCATTATTATAGAAAATACATTGATTTTTTGGACAAAAAATATCTTGGGTTTTAATTTTGTAAATATTATCTTCCTGAATATTGTCAAATAATTCTATAATTTCTTTATTACTGTCTAAATAAATTTGCTTATCATAATTAATTATATCTGTTTGATAAAAATTATTTGTTATTAAATTACCTTTCAAATGATTTTTTTTAATATGACGAGAGATATCTAATGGCGGCTTCGGCAGTGGATAAAATAAAATTACTTTTTTATGTTTAGATAATTTTATTAAATTTTTTTTAAAAGAGTCTTTCCAATTAAAAATTGCTTCCTCATATTCAGTACTATTTTTTTTTAATATTTCTCTAAAATATGAGTTTTTTTTGGAAATTATAATTTGATTATTGTTAATAGTAATGTCTTTACCTATGTAATTTAAGTAATTTCCAAGAACGACGACATAGGTGCTCTTTGGTAGATCTTCAAGTTTTAACTTTCTCATTTTATGTTTGATAGAATTTGGATTATTTTTTTTATTTATTTTTAAATAATTTGGTAAATAAAGATCACCACTATAAGACATGTGAATTATTGAATATTTTTTTTCTTCAGCAATTTCTATTAAAGATCCCAGTAAAGAGTCTGTCATTGAATCTCCCAATAATACTATGTGTTTATCATAATCATAAAATTCACAGAAACCATCTATACCTATTCTATCATGACAACTTTTATTATTTTGAGAAAAATTTCTATAATTCAGATTATTAATAGAGTTTTCTAAAACAGGTGAAAATTTTTTTAATTTTCCATTATTATTAAAAACTTTCAACAATAAAGTAGAGATAATTAAAATTAAAATTATTAAATAAATACTTATTAAATAAAATTTATTTTTTTTATTACGCGCTGGTTTCTCTATAAAATGAAAAGTAAATATAGATAACAATACTATTAATGTTATTATAAAAATTAATGAAATTTTTTCCTCTTTATAAAGATCTAGATAATTTACAAATGATAAAATTGGATAATGCCAGAGATATAAAGAGTAAGAAATCAGTCCAATATAAACCAATGGTTTGAATTTCAATACTGTATTTATTAAATTTTTTTTATAATTAATACAGTAAATTATTAAACATGTACCAAAAACAGGAAATAAAGTTTTATATGATGGATGGTTTAATTCATTCCTAAAGAAAAAAACTGAAAAAGTAATAATTAAAATTCCAAATAAGGAAATATAATTTGTACTTATATTATTTGAATAATTTAAAAGGAAATTAAATTTTTTTGGAAACGAATGAATATAAGCGATTAATGATCCGGCACACAGTTCCCATATTCTAGAGGGTAATATATAAAAATTTATTAACCGGTGATTTTGATTAAAATATTCTGCAAATAATATTGAAAATATAATTAAAATTAATAAAGAAATATAAAAAAAATTTTTAAAATTTTTTGCAAGAAATAAAAATAATAGTGGGAATAAAATATAGAATTGTTCTTCAACTGATAAAGACCAAGTATGTAGTAGAGGTTTTGTGAAACTTAAATCTGCACCATAAACTGTATCAGAAAAATAAAAATAAAAATTTGATACAAAAAATAAAGAAGAAAATACTGACTCAGCAAAATCAATTAAATCTGTTGGGATAAATATTATAATTGAAGTGATAAATGAACTCAGAATAACAATTAACAACGCTGGTAAAAGCCTTCTTATTCTTCTTTCATAAAATGAAATTAAATTAAATTTTTTATGAATAAATATTTCTCTGAATATAATCAAAGATATAATATATCCTGAAATGACAAAAAAAATATCTACACCTAAGAAACCACCTGAAAACATCTGGGTGCTTAAAAGAATTTTCTCTAAATGATAAATTAAGACAGAAATTACAGCAAAAGCTCTTAATCCATCAATTTCTGGTTTATAATTGTTTTTGTTCAAATTTCTAATTATATGTTACTTTTCTTAACCTTAAATCTAATACGCATGGTCTCATTTTAGCTTTATTTTCACAGTTTTTAAAACTTTCACTCATGCTTTGTATCTTAAATTTCAAATCTTTAAATTTATTATCATCTAATTCATAAAAATCTACAAGGTAAGAAATCATAATTTCATCTTTATATTTATTAAAAAAAATTTTATTTGTTTCTTTTGAATATTTATTAAAATCATCAAAATCAAGAGTTTTAAAATTATTAACAAAATTTAAAAATATAAATATCATTAAGGAAATATTTATTATATTTTTATAATTATCTTTTTTTTGAAAAATAAAACTTATTATTAATTCAATAAATAAAAATAAAGTTAAGTTTATATATATGTAATAGTGTCTGGCTAGCATAGAAGGTTCTAATATGAACCATTTATCGTCAATCTTATAACTAAAAAAAACATATATAAAAAAATATGAAATATTAACAAATGCAATGATTGAAAATTTATTATATTTATATTTATAAATATAATAAAAATTCAATAAGAAAAAAATTACAAAAATTGTAGAATAATAAAAATGTTTTATGTCATCTGAATTTAAAAATAATTTATTACGAACAGTTGAAATATAGCTGTTAAAATAATAACTCGATTTAATAACCTCTAAATGATTACCAAATAATAAAAGTTCTAATCGACCAAAATCAAATGAAAATAATATATTGAAAAGAACTGTTTCTATAAGAAATAACAAGAATAATATGAAAATAAATTTAATTGAATCTGACTTAGATTTTCTAAAAAAAATATAAAAAAAAATTCCTGGTAAAAAATATAAATTTGTTATTTTTACCCCATAGGATAAAAAAAATAATATGGCTGAAATATAAATACTAAATTTTTTATTATTTAGCAAAACCAAACAGCTCAAAAAAATGAAAATGAAAGACAAATACTCGGTCAAAGGCTGTGAAAAGAATCTTTGTTGGTAAGGAAATAAAATTAAGATTACTAGAATAAGAAATTTTTCATTATTTTTTTTTTTCAATTTTATAAAATACAAAGTAATAAGTGGATATAAATATTACAAAACTATAAGCAAAATTTAAATAAAAAGGATTGTTTATGAACTCTGAAACTATAATTAGAGGTATTATAATTGTCCACCTACTTACGTGATGAGAAGCATTTATAGAATTTAAAAATTCCATCTCATCTTTTAAGTAATCAAAATTATTTGAAAAAAATATTTTTATATATGCATCTCCTCCATTCTCAAGACCATAAAATGAGCTAAAAAAATGAAATGAAATTGTGAAAATAAAAAAAAAATTTATATTTTTACTGAAAAATTCTAAAAAATTATTTTTCATCTAGGTTTTTAATTACTTTTAAAAAATTTTTAATGTTTTTACTTGAAAAATTAATTCTCAAATCTTCTTGAGTTTGTTTTCTTATCCTTGAAATTTTAAATTTTGATATTTTTAATATTTTTAATATTTTCTTCTCTAAACTTTTTTCTTTTCCATTTTCAAATAAAAAACCATTTTTATTATTTATAATGTATTCATCGAGACTAGATTTATTTGATCCTAAAATTATTCCACCATTACTCATGGCTTCCAAACTTGCGGAAGGACTAGTATCAATATAGGTGGGCATTACTGTAATTTTGGCATTTTTTATTATTGGATGGAGAAATTCATGTCTTAATACAGGTAAGAAATGTATTTTGTTTTGTATATCATAATTTTGGTTAATTATTCTTTTTTTTGCAGATTTAAAATTCTGTTTAGAATCTGATCCAACAAATATAAAATCAATGTCTTTGTGATTTTTTACAATTTTTTTTATTACCTTGGAAAGTAGAAAAATACCTTTTCTTTCTATTAATGATCCAAAATATAAAATGTACTCATAATTAATATTAAATAATTTTTTAATTTTTTTAAAAGTTTCATATTTAATTTTTTTTTTGTCGTATACTGGAAAAATCACATGAGTTTTTTTTTTTTAAATTTTTATCTAATTTTTTAAATAACAATCTACTTACAGATATTATGCTACTTGCGCTCTCAAATGATTTTCTTTCAAAATAAGTATCTATTATTTGTAATATTGATTTTGGATTAACGAAATTCCATTCTTTTTGTAAGCTCCATATAACTACCAAACTTTTAAAATGTTTTTTTTGAAAAAAATTTAAATATTGATAGCTACTATATATTATTACCTCATCATTTTTTAATATTTTATTAATTTTTTTATTTAAAATAAAACTTTGATACAAAGCAAATATAGGTCTTGCGTAAATTTCACCCTTAAACCCATATTTCTGTGTGAGCTTTAAGACTATTCTAACTATCAGATTAAAAACTTTTACTCTTACAACTTTAATACCCTTATAATTTATTATTCCATTATATTTTGAAGATGTAATTACAATTGGATTAAAAGAATTTTTTTTAAGGATTTTTGCATAACGATAAAAATGATTACCAACTCCTCCATCAAAATTATCTTCTGTTGGAAATTCATTAGTACAAATATAAATGTTTCTCATTTTATAAAATATTTTTATTTTTTAATGAGTCTTTGAGAACTTGCACATAAAAGATAAACTCTCTTAGAAATGTTAAAATTATTTTTGTTAATTTGAATTAATTTATTGTTATTTATTAAGTAAATTTTTTTATATATCTTACTTAAATATTTAAAAACATCTTTATTACTTGAGTTAAATTGTTTTAAAATTTTATTTCCATGTAATTCTAAGTACAATATATGCTGGTTTTTTTTTAATAAATTAATATTATTTTTAATTACTTGCGACTCCATTCCCTCAATATCCATATATATCATATTGGGTTTTTTATAATATTTTATAAGATTTGAAATTGTTAAGGATTTAACTTTCCTATTTATTAATAAATTATTTGTTTTACTTGAATTTAATTTAAATAAAGAAAAATTTTCATATCCATTTTTTATTGATATAGCTTTATTTAGAAAAATAATATCTTCACATCCATTTATTTTTTTATTTTTTAATGAAATTTCGTAATTATGTTTTAAAGCCTCCAAACAAATAAAATTTGAATTTTTTAAGTAAAATTTTTTTAGAATAATTGGAATTATTCCTTGGTGAGAACCTAGATAGTAAACATTTCTTAAAAAATTTGTATTTAAATATTTTATTACGTTTTTTTCAGTATAGCCGATATTAGTGTTTGTATTCCAACTATTAGCAACCGGGTCTTTAATTAATGCTCTAATCTTTCCATTTTTAAATTTAATATCGTGTATTTTTTCAGGAAAAAAAAACGTTAAAATGTAATTAAGAATTTCTTTCATATGATTTTTTATTTATAATACTTATTAATAACTTATATTGTTTCTAGTTTCATAAATATTTGTAAATGTTATTAAATTTATGACATTTTTATAGGAAAAATATAGGAGAGCTATTTAATGAATGAGATAAATAATACAACAATAAAAATTATAAAAAAGAAGCCTTTTTGTATATTTAAAATAGAAAATTTTTTTTCAAACGAATTTTATGAAGAATTAAAATTTTCGTTTCCTATTATTAATGACTATCAAAACTTAATTAATAATAATCATCTAAAGTTTAGCATAAATAGTGAGAATCATGACCATTATGAAAAATATTTAAAAAATAATTCCTCATTTTTAAAATTAAAAAATATAATTGAAAAAAAAGATTTTTTTTATTTATTTAAGAATAAATTAGGAAATGTTTTTCTAGAAAGTAGAAAATCAGATTTAGTAAGTTTTCTCAAAATACTTAGACCATATAAATATAATTCTATTCCTAAAAAAAAATTTATAGATATATTTTTTTGTAATGTTAGAAGTAAAATTCAGTATTCATATATTCTAAACGAGGGTAAAATTGTTCCTCATACTGATGGGGTAAGTAAATTATTATCTTTGATGATATACTTTCCAGAAAATGAAAATGATGAAATAAATAATGGTACTACTTTTTGGAACAGTAAAATCAAAAATTTTGGGAATAAACATATAAATAATCAAAAAGATTTAGATTTATTTTTAAAACAATCAAATAAAATTTATGAAACCCCTTTTGAAAAAAATGTAGTATATGGTTTTATTAAAAACTCAAATAGTTGGCACAGCGTTAATACAATTAATTTATACCCTGAGTATATTAGAAAATCAATTAATATTAATTTTTTTATATAAAATTGAATAAAAAAAAATCTATAATTTTTACAACAAGAAATCCTTTCCCGACCACTGGTGGAGATAAAGTAAGACTTTTAAACCATTTAGAGTATTATAAAAAAAATAATTTTGATGTTGATCTTGTAATTATTGGATTTGAAAAAATATATAATCAAAAAAATTTTATAATTTTAATAGTATTACAAATATAAAACCATCTTTTTTAGCTTTTTTGAATAATTTAATATTCAGAAATAATTTACCCCTACAAATTTCATTATATCTTCAAGAAAATATTAAAAAGAAATTAATTAAAAAATTTAAAAATAAAATATATGATGAAGCTGTATTTCATTTAGTTAGAACTGCGGGTTATAATGACTGTATTTCATCAAACATAAAAAAATTTGAAATGACAGATTCTATATCATTAGCTTATGCTCGAGCATCAAAATATAATATTGTACCTTCATTTTTAAGATGTATTTATAATTTCGAAAAAGTGAGATTATCAAAATTTGAAAAATTAATTATAAGAAATTTTAATACAGTATATCTGGTTTCAAAATTTGATAAAAAATTTATTTTAAAAAAAAATATTCATGATCTAAATATTGAGGTTACTTATAATAATTCGAAACAGATGATTACTAAAAATTTATACGATATTAAATCTAAAAATTTACTTTTTATTGGAAATTTTAAGTCATTAAGTAATAAATTTGCATCTGTAGAACTATTAAAATTAGTTAATAAATTTAACAAAAAATATAATAAAAATTTAAATATTATTTTTTGTGGGAATGCAGGTTTTCTTGAAAAATTATATTTTAAAATTAAAAAAAATTCAAAGTGGTTATCTTGGGATGAACTAGAAAAAGGAAAAATGTTTTTTAACTTAGGAATTTGTAATAATAAAATCGTCTCTGGGTATCAAAATAAAATAAATGATTATATAAATTTGAATTTGCCTTCATTGGTTTATTATAAATCTTTTTTTTCTTTATCTGGTTATCAAAAATTAAAAGTGGAAAAATATTATAATGAGAAAGACTTTATTAACAAACTTAAAAAAAAATTTGTTTAAAGGATGTTATTTAATTCAATTAATTTTATAATTTTTTTTATAATCTTTATTAGCACGATTTTATTGTTTCCAGATAAATATTGGAAATATATTGTAATTGTATTTTCATCATTTTTTTATGGTTATTGGGATCCAAAGTTCTTGGTTCTTCTTTATTTTGTTATATTTACAACATACATTTCAAGTATTTTTATTTATAATAACAAATCAAGAAAAATTTTAATACTTCAAATCTCAATAATAATTTTAATACTCTGTCTTTTTAAATATTTTAATTTTTTCTCTACTGAACTAGAAAACAATTTTAATATTGATTATAGTCCAGGTTTTAAAAAATTAATTAATAATATAATACTTCCAATAGGAATATCTTTTTATAGCTTTCAATGTATCTCATATTTGGTTGATACTTTTAAGGGTCAAAAGCTTCCAAAATTTATTGATTTTTTCTTTTTTATTATTTTTTTTCCACAAATTATTGCTGGGCCAATTCTTAGATCAAAAACCTTTATTCCACAAATGAAGAGAAATCTAACCATCAGTAAGAAGAATATTAAGAAAAGTTTGATTATAATTTTATATGGTTATTTTCTAAAAGTAGGTTTGGCTGATAATTTGGCCTTATATGTAGATAGAAATCTAAATGAACCTGAATATTCTAACGGTATATCAAGTCTTATATCAATTTTTTTTTATAATTTTCAAATTTATGGTGACTTTTGTGGTTACTCATTAATTGCAATTGGTATTTCTAAATTATTTGGTTTCAATATACCTGCAAACTTTAACAACCCATATTTTGCAAACAGTTTCAAAAATTTTTGGCAAAGATGGCATATTTCTTTATCATCATTTATTAGAGATTATCTTTATATACCTTTAGGTGGTAGTAGAACGAAGGGCTTAAAAACTTATACAAATATTGTTATCTCTATGTCAATTGCTGGATTGTGGCACGGGGCATCTTTATTTTTTTTATTATGGGGATTGCTGCATAGCATTTATATAATTCTTGAAAAGATTTTCAAAAAATATTTTAATCCCCAATTTTATAAAATTTTAGTATTATTTTTAATAATGATCGCATGGATACCCTTTAGAGTAAATAATCAAGAGGATATTTATTTTTTATTTATAAATTTAATTGATTTTGAAACTTATCAATTTGCATATATTTCTAACAAACTTCAGTTTTTAAAAGGTATCATATTAATTACCTTTTTAATTATTATAGAGTATGTAACTAATAAAAAAAAATTAATTAGAATATTTCAAAGTGAAAAAAAATATTCTTTTAGTGTGATTGTATTAGTTTTATTAATTACATTTTTTGGAAATTTTGATGAAAAAACATTCATATACTTTCAATTTTAATACCTTTTTTTTTATAACATTTTATTGCGTAATAATTTTTATTTTTGTTGTATTTACAAGTAAGTTTCTCTTGAAAATTACAGATAAAAGATACTACAATTTTTTTAATTCATTAGAGCTAAATTATGATTTTGTATTAATTGGAAATTCTCGTTCAGTTGGTTTGGAAAATTATACAAACAAAAAAGTTCTTAACTTATCATATAACGAGCTTTCTTATAAAACGGCAAACTTATTTGTAAAAACTTTAAAAACAAAAAATATTAAAAACCAGAAAATTTTTATTGAAATTACTGCGTTACAAGAAGGGCCTATTAACTGTGATTTGATGATATATGATGATTTACAATTTTTTGATAAATCAAAATTTAAAAACTGTAAAAATTATAAATTTCCATTTAATATTTTAAATTTAATAAAGATAAATTCTGAGATATTTCAAAGGATAATAATAGAGGAAATTTTAAATTTAAAAAAAATTCCAAAACTTACTTTGAGCAAAGAATATTGTTATAATGCCACTATACCATACAACAAATATTATAATAATATTAAAAATTTAATCAATTTGGAAAAATCTATTAATAAAATAAACAAAGAGATAAAAAATGTAAATTATTTCATATCTCCTTTTTTTAAAGGATATGAAACTTCAAAAAATATTGAAAATTTTTTAAAGTCAAAAAATATAAATATAATTTCATTTACTAATCATATTGATAAAAATATTTATAATGATTGTAAATATTTTTGGGACTCTTCTCATTTTAATGACAAGCTAGTAGATCAAATAAACGATTATTTATGGCAATAAAAAAAATTATTTGGGTATTACCCCAAAAAAAATTTAATTATTCAGGAATATCTAAGTATAATTTAAAATTAATTCAAATACTCAAAAAAAATTATTCAATCAAAAAAGTTTATGTAAAAAATTCTAAAAATATATTCCATAATTTTTTTAACAAAACTATTTTATTAAATAATAAATTAAAAAAATTTAGAAATAAAGATAATATACTTTTAATACCGGAGGAGGGGTTAGGTTATATTGGAATTTTAAACAAAAATTTTTTTAAAAAAAAAATTATAATTATTCATGATATAAAGAAATTAGAAGATTATAAAAATCTTAACATTATCGAAATTATTAAATTTTTTTATTTAAAAATAAATTATTTATTTCTAAGGTATTTTGATAAAATTATTACGGTATCAGTAACAACACAAAAAAGGTTAAGTAAAATCGGTCAAAAAAGTTTGGTTATTTATAATCTTTTTCATAAACCAAAAAATAAAACAATTAACATAATTAAGGTGAGAAACCCCAAAAAAAAAATTTTGTTAAATATTGGAAGTGAACATTCTTTTAAAAATATAGGAACTATAATTAAAGCAATGAGGTATTTAGAAAATTATATTTTTATTAAAGTTGGTGACCCTATATCAAAAATAAATAGATCTAAAAACGAAGAACTAATAAGAAATTTTAACTTAGAAAATAAAGTTTTTTTACTAAACAAAATTTCACAAAAACGACTTTATAATTTAATTTATACCTCTGATATTTATATTGCACCGAGTTATTCAGAAGGTTTTGGCAGAACTACCATCGAAGCACAAATGTTAAATAAAAAAATAATATGTTCAAATATACCAATCAATAGAGAAATCCTTGGAAAAACTGCTAGTTATGTAAATAATTTTAACGATCCTTATTCTTGGTACAAAAAAATTTTAAATGATAAAAATAAAAATAACAAATCTTTATATAAACAAAATTACTCAAGATTTTTGTTTAAAAAAAAATACAATAAATATAATAAGCTTCTCCTAAAAATAATCAGGTCCTAGTTTTGTACCAATTGTAAAATTTTCTTAGACCGACATTTAAATCAGTAAATTTAAACACTCCGATAAATTTATACAATTTTTTACACCTCGCTTCAGTTTTAATCGGGTCAACCGTCAAAAGTTTTAAGTATTTTATTTTAAAGTTTATTTTTTTGTCTAATTTCTGTAAAATTGAAAGCATATTATTTACGGAGTAATATTTATTTGCACCTATATTTAAAACTTCAAAATTTTTTCTTTTGAAAATTTTTTTTCTAATATGTTGACTACATAGTAAATTTATAATGTTTACCAAATCATCTACGTACGTGAATGGCCTTTTGTTTTTTCCATTGTTATAAACATGAATTGATCTATTTTTTTTTAACAAATCTAAAAATTTAAAATAAGACATGTCAGGCCTTCCAAAAGGTCCATATACAGTAAAAAATCTCATGCATATACATTTTATTTTATAAGTGCTTGAAAAATAATTAATTATTTCTTCACCCAATTTTTTAGTCAAACCATAAATTGATGTGGGTTCAAGAGATTTGGTGCTTTCTTTAAAGTTTTTTCCACCATATACAGAACTAGATGATCCAAAATAAAAATATTTTATTTTTTTATTTTTTGCAAATTGAAGTACATTAGTCAACATCAACAAGTTTTTTTTAACATATATATCTGGATTAGCTTCTGACTCAAATACCCCTGGCTTAGCAGCTAAATGAATTATTAAATCAATATTTTTTTCTTTAATTTTATTGAAACTATTTTTGTTTTCCAAGTTAAGATTATAAATTTTACAATTTAATTTGTTTTGTTTTAAAAATTTTAATCTCTCGATTTTATTTTTTTCATTGCTTTTATAAAAATCCACTCCTACTATATTTTGGGAAGAAAAATAATTTTTAATATAACTAAAACCAATAAATCCTAAGCAACCAGTAATTAATATTTTCATTTAAATTAATTTTCCTTTTATACTATAAAAAGATTTAAATATTTTTTTTTTATCAAATAAAACTAAACTTAATAAAAGGTCAAATATGTTTTTAAACAAAAAAATGATGAAAATAAAGTAAAGTTTATTTTTATACATAGTTTTTTTAAAACCTTTTGCATAACCGTAAATTTTTTTTATGTCTGATTTGTTTTTTACATTAAAACTATTTTCCTGATGATAAATTTTTAAATTTGGATCAAAATATATTTGTGAATTAAACTTTTTAATATACCTTAAAATAAAATCTGTCTCCTCGCCTGAAAGTATTCTTTTTCCAGCCAGTCCTAATTCATGATCAAATTTAATGTTTTTTTTTTTAATAAAAAATGAAACAGAATTTAAAGATCTTACAATATCAAATTTGTTGTAAAATTTTTTTTTATTCGGGTATTTAAGTAAAGTTTTTTTTCCAGACTTATCAATTGTGACCCCACTTATAATGTCTACTTTACTGTAAGAAAAATTTTTAAAGGCTAGTTTAAGTGTATCTTCTGAATACATACAGTCATCATCAGGGAAACCAAGATATTTACCACTGGAATATTTCATTCCTAAATTTCTAGAAATAGAAAGGCCTGGTTTAGATTTTATAATGTTAATTTTAAATCTACATTTTTTTGGCTTTAAAATAGATACTTTATTCTGATCGATAATTATTAATTCAAAGTTTTTATATTTTTGTCTATTTAGCGAATTTATAAAATTTAGATAGTTTTTATTATTACCATAAACGCATAATATTAATGAAAAAAAAAACTTATTCACAGTTATCTAGTTCTATTTAACATTTGTAAATTAACTTCTAATATAAAGTTTTGCAAAAACTATATTTTTATTTTGACTCATAATCTTATAGTCTAAGTTAATTATTAAATCTTCACTACCTAAAAAAAGGTATTCATTTTTTTTTAATTTCTCAATATTTGTAGTATTAAATTTATAAACCTGATTTGTATCTAAATTGTTAATATAATAGCTCCATGCACAAATTCTGTCTATTTCACATAAGAGAATTTCTTTTTCATGTAAATAATATTTTTGTATTAGATTTTGATTAATCATTTCAATGGTTAAAAATGTTTTAGTTTTTTTATAATACTTATAAATATTAATAGATTGAGCCAAGACAAACAGAGGTAATAAAAATAGTAAAATTTTTATTAATTTTTTGATTTTTAAGTATACAATTTTTTTATCAAAAAAATCAACTAATAATAAACTTAAAATACCATAAACAGTTAAATAATATCTTTCATCATTAATAACTAAAGCAAATAAAAAAATTACATTTAATGATAAATATAAAATAAAAAAAATAGCTATTTTATTTTTTTCTTTTAAATAGAAATTTAATTGATAAGCAAAAATTGCTAAAAGAATAGGTACTATCAGATAAAATTGATATTTAAACTTAAAATTACTTGAGTCTATTATTTTGTTTATATTTGAAAAAGAAAAAAAAATTGACATATCATTTAGTAATGTATGCTCTTCCTCGATTTTATATAAATAAATAAAAATTAAAAAAAAACATAAACTTATTGCAAAAAAATAATGTTTTAATTTAATTTTTTTATATTTTAAAAAAAAATATAAAAGAATTATTGAAGCTATTACAGTCAGATGTTGGACTCTAAAAAAAATACCTAGGAAAAAAAATAGTAAAAGCCAAAAATTAAAGTTTAGAGTAAAATTATCTTCATTAAGTCTATCTATTATCCTTATGATAAAAATATAAAGAAATGGAATATAAATTCCTTCATTATAAAAAGATTTGCTAGTTTTTATAAATTCAAAATTTGAGTAAAATAAAACTAAAAAAAGTAAAAAAAAGGTATTAGAAATTTTAAAAATTTTTTTTAACTTAAAAAGTTCGTTAAATAATACAGCATTTATCGTTGAAATTAAGACTACATAACCTATAAACCACAAGTCTCCAAGGATCACTCTAAGAAAAAAAATAATTCCAACAATTCCTACTTGAATTGATGGAATATTACTATTTAGAAATTGCTCTCTAGGTATTGGTTGATTAAATGGGAATACTAGATCAAAGAGAACTTTTTTGTTATAAAATAAATCATACCTAGAAATTAACTTCTCACTATCAAATATATATTTCACGCCATCATTTGGGAAATGTATATTAAAATTTGTAGATACTAATATTGAATAAAATAATAAGAAAAAAAAGAAAGAATAACAGTTTCTTTTATTTAAATAGTTTCCTACCATAAATTACTAAGAATATGAGATTTAAGATTACTAAAAATATTAAATATTTTATAATTATGTGCTGCACCGAAACGTGTTTTTTTACTTCAACTACACTACCAGAGTCATCAGTAATAATTTCCGAAAAATTTTTATCTAAAATTAGATCATCACAATTTAGTTTTCTAAAAATATTCAAATATTCCAATCTCATTTCGTGATCTTTTATGATAGTTTCTTCGAGTTGAACTATTAGATCAGTATTATTTGTAAGTTCTTTAAACTTTTCAAGTTGAGATTTGTTTTCCAGTAATTCGTCAGTAAGTGTTTTTTCTAAAATATCAACTATGTATGTTGTATAATCTGAAATCATGAAATTTAAAATTTCACGAACTTTTTCATGTGATGGATTCTGATACTCTAAGTACAAACTTAAAATATTTTCTTTTTTATAATATATTCCAATATCATGGTTGTAGTGTTTTAAATTTAATCCTCTATATAAAACAAAATCTGACGGAACGAATTTTAGATTTCTTTGATCATATTGATATTTTTTTAATTCGTTATTATTTCTAATTTTAGTCATAAAATTATTCTGAAAATCATCATGAAGTAATAACTTTTGAATCCCCATATTAGAATACACTCGTTCACAAATAGAATTATATTCTTTTGGAAAAAACTGAATATTAATTTTTATTAATTTTTTATTTTGAAGTTTATTATCAACAAAAAAATATTCAGTCAAAGAGGCAAAAAATAAAAAAATTATTGCAATTAAATTAAAATTAAATATTGATTTTAAATGAATCATTTGTCTTCATAGTTATAAATTTGAAACAAAATTCCATTATAAACTAATAAAAAAGAACTTTGAAAAAATAATAAATAAATAAATATAAACAAAGATAAATTTTTATAAATTACAAATTTATAATTTTTTTTTAAATTTATAAAAATATATGTCAAAAATAAACTAAAAGCGATAATTCCTTCTTCAAATAATAGTTTCATCAACAACGGTTGTGGCTCAAGAAATTTATCAGGATTATTTAAAAATGTGTTTTTTAAATATCCATTGCACAAATTAGATAAATAGTAATTATTTTCTATGAATGAAATATATATTCTGTTACTTAGTTCTTCTCCAAAAAACAACCCTTTAAAATTAAATAGATATGCAAAAAGAGATTTATTTTCTGCTAAAAAAATAGTGATATAACTTATTGACCTAAAAAATATACTTACAAGTATATTTGAACATGAAGTTTTGAAAGAATGGAAAAAAAATTCCTTTATTAGATAATCTGTAAATGAAAGTATAGATAAAAATAGTAAAATTGAAAATGTAATTATCCAAATAGTATTTATTTTAATTTTTTTGATAAAATAAATTAGTAAATTCAATATTATAAAAATAAATATCAATACACCAAGTTTAGATTTTAAAAATAAAAGTATTAAAGATAAAGCAGTTACAAAAAAATAAATTACTACCTTTTCATATGCACTTTTGCAAAAAATATTAAGGTAAAATAAATTACATATAATTAAAAAAGCTAATTGCAAACTAGCAAATGATGGCTCAGATGTTAACAAACTTACCCCTCTATGATAGCCATAAATTGACGAACAAAATACCCTTGGAAGATAATCGATGAGAGGATAACAAATTTGATGCGAAAGTGAATTGTATGGAAGTGACATGACAAAAAATAAAAAAATTAAAAAAATGTTTATTATTATTAAAAACTTAAAATTTATTATTTTTGATAAATTTGGCCCTAAAAAAAAAGTAATTATGCAAAATAAAACCATTAGCTTTTTTTGATAAATTTCAAAAATAGAATTAGGATTAAATATTAAAGAGATAAATAAAACTGAGACTAAACTAAAAAAAATTAATTTATTTACACTTAAATTAAAAAAATTAAGATAATTCAAATCAACTTCTTTGATTAGTAAAAGAGTAAATAAAATAATTACGTAAAAAAATGGATTATGTAGCCCAATATCAAAATTAAATAAATTAAAGGGGAAATTTATATAATTCAAAAAAATTGAAAGAAAGCATAAAAAAAAGATTACATTTTTTTTAATAAAAAAATTATTAAATTTGCTAAATATCATTTATAATAAATCAAACTTTCAAAAAGATAAAAATTATCCTAAAAATTTAAACTTTCTATTTTTTGAAAATTTTATTTTTTTTTCAATTTCTGATGCAGAATAAAAATTATGAATATAACTTAATGTTTTTTCTACCTCATTAAATTTGTTAATTGACTCTAAATTTTTTTTTAAAATTTTATTTCCAACTGTATCAAATACTTTGCTATGACTATTACCATATCCTGTTTTAAAATTTTCATTATACTTTTTAATATTGAAAAATTTTCGATTTATAGCTAAGTTTTTAATACTATTCATTGCTATACCCCCAATTTCTGCATAGCCTTTGGTCCCATAAACTATTACTGAAGCCTCATGGTCCTTCGGTCTAATTGCTGTTGTAGCCTCAAAAGTTAAAAGAATATCATTTTTTAATTTACATATAGTAACAAAACTGTCTTCTGCTTGAAGTTTGTTCTGCAAATTCATTCTTTCAGCATAGATAGATTTTATTTCCGGAAATAAGAAACTTAAAATATCAATGTGATGATAAGCCTGCTGACATATTACTCCACCATCCATTTTCCACTTACCATGCCATTTATCTTGGTAATAACTTTGATATCTACACCAATTTACTCTAACATTAACTTTCAAAATCTTCCCTAGTTGATTATTTGTGAGAAGTTTTTTAAGAAATACTATAGCCTTATTTAAACGATTTTGCAGAATTACGTCATAAAATACTTTCTTTCTTTTAGCGAGTTTATATAATTTTAAATGCTCACCTACTTTAAGGGCGGCTGGTTTTTCTACTAAAACATGTTTCTTATTTGTAATTAATATTTTCGAATGTAAGGAGTGTAATCCACTAGGAGTGCTAATTATTGCAAGATCAAATGTTTTTGATTTTGCAAAATCATTTATTGATAAAAAATTATTTTTTGATTTATAAAAAATTGAAAATTTTTTTAAATTAGTTTTATCCGTATCACAGCAAGCTGTTACTTTTAAATATTTATTTTTGGCAAGATAATTTTTATGATGATCAGCAACTCTACCTAAACCTAAAAGTCCAACTTTCAACTTATCCATATAATAGAAGTACCATCAAATTAATTAAAAACAATAATCAAAATAAAAATATTGAATATAAAGTGTAATAAATTATAACCTCAATATTAGCAAAAATCTAATATGTATAGTGAAACCTTTATCAAAAACTTCAACTTCAAAAAGTTAAAATCTTTAAAGCTTAATTACAATCATATAAAAAATAATCTAGCAATTGAGGGTTATAATATAAACGACAAAAACTTATCATATCATTATATTTTTTGTGCAAATAACTTCAGATTTAAAAATATTCTAGAACTTGGAACCGGTGATGGTGAATTTACATTTTTTTTAAGTAAAAGATTTAAAAAAGCAAATATAGTTACAATAGATAACTACTTAAATACTGAAGATAGATCATATAAAAACAGAAATATTTTTAAGAATAATACTAGATTAAAAATTGGAAATATAACTTTTTTAAAAAAAAACACCAGTTTTATAAAATCATTTAAAAGTAAATATGATTTAATTTTTGTAGATGCTGACCATAAATTCCCTAATGTTAATAAGGATATTATTAATTCACTTAAAATAGTAAATAAAAATGGTTTTATAATAATTGACGATATTATAAAAGAAAATACAAAAAATTCTTTTGTAAGTAATACTAGTTATATTTTTTTAGAATATTTAAAATCTCAAAAAAAAATAAAAGTTAATTATATTTTCAAAAGATTAGAAAAAGGAAATTTTACAAAATTCATAGCTATTGTAAAAAAAAAAATGAATTTATTTTTGTCTCTTGCCCCAGGATCTGCATCTCAAACACTTAGCTCGAGATTGATTAAACAGAAAAATTTTTTAAATAAAAACTCAATAAGTTTTAAAAGTAGCAATGGTTTAGGACATTTCAAAGTAGTTTGCTCAGAAAAAAAATTAAAAAAAATAAAATTTGCTGAGAAACTTAATCTTGATCTTTTATTTTATCAGCATCTTCTACCAACGAAAAAAAATTTAAATTTACTATTTAAAATAATAGATCCAGATAAAACCTTTTTTTTATTTAGTAAGAGAAATTTATTTGACACATCAATGCATTTTAAAAATAGATATTTTAACAATGAGCCACTTACCATGTGTAATCAAAGTAATTTAAATTATAAATATAGTATATATAATACAGTTAAATTTTACTCATATTGGCTAAAATTATTAGAAAGACCTTATTTTAGAATTTTATTGCTAGAATATAAAGAAATAGTCAAAAACAATAAAAAGCTTTCAAAAAAATTAACTCAATATTTAGGGAGAGAAATAAGTCTCGATGATAAAATTAAATCAAATATTTCAAAAAAAAAAAATTATGAACTGAATTCTTCAGATATAACTTTTATAAAAAAAACAATTAAACATTTTAAGTGTAAAGATATTTTTAAGAAATTTGAAATAATATAAAACTGATTGTTAAATTTGTGACTATAAAAAAAAATTATATTTTTAAACTATTTGAAGTTATAAATTTAGAAAAATTTTTAAAATATAATATTTTAAAAATCT
>MDTD01001841.1_pt1 | contig 24514 bp, 25 predicted proteins | sample 811221 | NCBI WGS metagenome assembly MDTD01 (sample SAMN05326646, study PRJNA326480) | marine metagenome | isolation source: seawater | place: Pacific Ocean: South West | collected 2011 | reverse complement strand
TGAACGCCAATCTCGGATAGTGCCTCACGGACATCATCCAATTTGAAAGGCTTGATGATCGCTGTCACAAGTTTCATTGCTTTCTCCTTGGTAAAGCCGCCCCAACAGTGAGGGCCCGTCGGCCAGTTGTTGAGTTCGGGATGCTGCCACCTCGCACCTCAAGTGTGCGGATTGCGTACGAGAGCTTTAGCATCGGTTATGCCAACGCAAAAAAAACTTTCTAAAACAAAGTGATAACCTTTAAACGTTCCAGATTGGCGCAAAATGATGCACCACGATGGGGCGAAGAACCCTCCCGTGACCCAATATCGGGCCAGCGATCCGGAACGGCCGGCATTATAGCGCCGTCCTCCCACAGTATGGCAGGGCCGAGTCTGTGATACACTCACGAAACCGCGATTCGTTGGGCGCCGGGCGTTTTGCCGCCATACCCGGGCCCGCAACAGCAACCCCAACCGAAGGCAGACGAGGTACATCGTGAAAGGTCCCCAGGATATCCTTGCCCAGCTCCAGGGCCAGCTTGGCCAGTTCGTTCCCGACATGGCCCGCGCCGCCCGGGAGGATATCGAGACCCAGGCCCGGGCCACGGTCATGGCCATCCTGTCGCGTTTGGAGCTGGTGACCCGTGAAGAGTTTGATGCTCAACAGGCGGTCTTGCTGAAAACCCGCGAGAAAGTGGAGGCTCTGGAGGCGCGGGTAGCGGAACTGGAACGGCGTCTGCTCGACCAATAATGCCCTGAAGGCGGGCAGGAGGCTCGCCTGACAACCACCAAGGAAGGGATCATGCTCGCAATTGTTCACACCCGCGCCAGTCTTGGCGTGTCCGCCCCGGCGGTGACCGTGGAGGTCCACCTGTCCGGGGGGCTGCCCGCCCTGTCGATTGTCGGCCTGCCGGAAACCGGCGTGCGCGAGAGCCGGGAGCGGGTCCGCAGTGCTCTGCTCAATGCCGGTTTCGAGTTTCCTGCCCGGCGCATCACCATCAACTTGGCACCCGCCGACCTGCCCAAGGAGGGCGGGCGTTTCGATTTGCCCATAGCCCTGGGCATCCTGGCCGCGTCGGGCCAGATTCCACCGGACAGTCTGCGTGCCTACGAGTTTGTCGGTGAATTGTCGCTGGACGGTGCGCTGCGCCCTCTCAAAGGGGTTCTGCCGGCGGTACTGGCTGCGCGGGCGGAGGGTCGCGGGCTGCTGGTTCCTCAGGCCAATGCCGAGGAGGCGGCGCTGGCCAGCCGGGGCGATGTGTTGTCGGCGTCGCACCTGCTGGCGGTTACCGAGCACTTGTGTGGCCGGGCCACCCTGGTGCCGGTTGCGGCGGCATCGCCGGAATCGTTTTCCAAGGCCGTCGCGGAATTGCCGGACCTGGCCGACGTCCGGGGGCAGGCGGTTCCCCGGCGGGCGCTGGAGGTGGCCGCCGCCGGAGGCCATAACCTGTTGCTGTTCGGGCCTCCGGGAACCGGTAAGAGCATGTTGGCCAGCCGCCTGCCGGGGATACTGCCGCCTTTGTCGGACGAGGCTGCGCTGGAGGTGGCCAGCATCCACTCGGTGGCCGGACAGCCGGTGCGTGAGGGCCGCTGGCGGGAGCCACCGTTTCGGGCCCCGCACCACACCGCCTCGGCGGTAGCCCTGGTGGGCGGCGGCGGCAGCCCACGGCCTGGGGAAATCTCCCTGGCCCATCGTGGGGTTCTGTTTCTGGACGAGCTGCCGGAATTCGAGCGCCGGGTTCTGGAGGTGCTGCGCGAACCCATGGAATCGGGGGAAATCGTCATCAGCCGGGCCGCCCGGCAGGTCCGCTTTCCTGCCCGGTTCCAGGTAATTGGTGCGATGAACCCCTGCCCGTGCGGCTATCTGGGCCACCCCACCGTGCCATGTCAGTGCACGCCCGCCCAGGTGACCCGGTATCGTGCCAGGATTTCCGGCCCCCTGCTGGACCGTTTCGACCTGCACGTAGAGGTGCCAGTGCAGGCCGGTGATGTGTTGATGCACCCGGGGGCAGGGGACGAATGCAGCGCCGAGGTGCGAGGCCGGGTCGAGCGGGCCCGAGCCCGTCAACAGGCTCGGGGCCGGCTCAATGCCGTGCTGTCGGGGCGGGCACTGACACAGGCGTGTGCCCTGGACCGTGCCGGCGAACGCCTGCTGACCGGCGCCATGGAACGTCTGGGGTTATCGGCCCGAGCGTTGCACCGGATCCTGCGGGTGGCCCGGACGCTGGCGGATCTGGAGGGCGCGTCCTCGGTGACCCAGGCGCATTTGGTGGAAGCCTTGGGCTATCGCCAGCTCGACCGGCAGACGGGGGCCGGCGTGCGGGTTTCCTCGTAACCGGGCCGACTCTGGTAAACTGTGCAGCTGTTTGCCCATGAGATCCCAAGCCTGGGAATAGGAAACCCGATGACTGAGCAGAACGAACCGAAACAGAATCCGAGCCAGGCCGGTGAGTCACCGGTGACTACCCGACGCGGTGTCCGCAGCTTCGTGCTACGCCAGGGGCGTATGACCGAGGGCCAGAAGAAAGCGTTTGATCGAGGCTGGGCCAAGTATGGGCTGAGCCGGGAAGACGGCATGATCGACCCGCGCGAGGTCTTTGGCCGAGATGCCATGCTCAACCTGGAGATCGGCTTCGGCATGGGCCAGTCGCTGGCGGAGATGGCCGAGGCGGCCCCGGAGCAGGATTTCATCGGCGTGGAGGTGCACCTGCCAGGCGTCGGTGCCTTGCTCAAAGAAATCGAGCACCGGGGGCTGGAGAATATCCGCATTTACAACATCGATGCCAATGACGTCATCGATCTGTGCCTGCCGGACGCCTGTTTGGACCGGGTGATGGTGTTCTTCCCGGACCCCTGGCCCAAGAAGAAACACCACAAACGCCGTCTGATCCAACCCGGATTCGTGCAACGCCTCCGCCACAAGCTGCGGGTGGGTGGCCTGCTGCACTTGGCCACCGATTGGGAAAACTACGCCGAGCACATGATGGAGGTGATGAGCGAGGCGGAGGGGTTCGCCAATACCCAGGGGCCGGGCCAGTTTTCACCCCGTCCGGAGGATCGTCCGGTCACCAAGTTCGAGCAGCGTGGTGAACGCCTGGGCCACGGGGTGTGGGACCTGCTGTTCCGTCGGACCAACTGATCCTTCGTCTTCAGCCCAAGGGCAGCGGGTGGCGTCGTGCCGCCCGGATCACCACCAGCCCGGCCAAGCCGAGCGTCAGGCCGGTGAACTTGATCAGGGCGCAGACGGTGGCGGCCAGGCTGACCAGATCGGTGGGTGGGTTGAAATTGTTCAGCAGCAGGATGTTCTCCGCCACGTCGCCCAGGCCGGCGGTGATGAACAGGCTGCGCACCCAGCGGGCCACCTTGCGTTCGCGGATGCCGGGTCGGTCACGCATCAGGAAGCGGGTCAGGTGGAGCAGCGCCATCAGGTAGGTGGTGATGAACACGAAGTCCAACCACAGAGAGGTCTGTGCCCACAGGTGCCCGGCGCTGTGCCAGCTGTTGAGAATATCGTGGGCTTGGTCGGCGGTTACCGCCAGCTGGAAACTGACGATGCCCTGGGGCGCCGAATCGGTCTGCAGCGGCAGATTGATCAGCACCAGCGCGGCCAGCATGACCGCCGCCGACAGCAGGCTTGTCTTCAGTGCCTTGGGCAGGCTCGCCCATCCATGTTGTTCCGGCTCCATCACAGAAAACGCTCCAGCAGGCTGTTGAGGTAGCGCTGTCCCAGGTCCGTTGCCTGCAGCCGCCCGTCCACCAGCAGATCTTCATTTCGCAGTTGCTCAAGTTGTACCGCAACTGACGAAAGGGGTAAACCCGTACGCTCCGTGAACAGATCCTCGTCCACCCCGTTTTTCAGCCTCAGCGCGTTCATCATGAACTCCAGGGCCCGCTCTTCCGGCTGGATTGGCTCGGAACCGGCGGTGCGGCTGCCGATCCGTTTCAGGTAGGCCTCGGGCTGACGGGTTTTCCAGTATCTCAGTATGCGCCCGTCCGCCAGACTCACCTTGCCGTGGGCCCCTGCGCCGAGGGCGAGGTAGTCGCCGAAAGTCCAGTAGTTGAGGTTGTGGCGGGAGGCTCGGCCGGGCTGGCTCCAGGCGGAAACCTCATAGTCGGAGAAGCCATGGTCCCGGAGCAGCGCCGAGCCGGCCTGGTAGATCTGCCAGAGCCGATCATCGTCCGGTAACGGCGGGGGGCGGCTGTAGAACTCGGTGTTGGGCTCCAGGGTCAGCTGGTACCAGGACAGGTGGGGTGGCTGGTGGGCCAGGGCTTCGCGGAGGTCGGCCCGTGCCTGATCCGGAGTCTGTTGGGGCAGGCCGTGCATCAGGTCGAGGTTGAAGTTGTCGAAACCGGCCAGGCGGGCGGCCTCGGCGGCCCGGTGAGCGGCGGCGCGGTCGTGGATTCGGCCCAGCACGCGCAGCTGCTCCGGGTCGAAGCTCTGAATGCCGATGGACAGCCGGTTGATGCCCGCCTGTCGGAAGTCGCGGAAGCGTCCCTGGTCGACCGTGCCGGGGTTGGCCTCCAGGGTGATTTCGGCCTCCTCGGCAAAGGTCAGGGTCTGTCGAAGCCGTTCGAACAGCCGGAAGTAGAAGTCGCCGCTCATCAGGGACGGCGTGCCGCCCCCAATGAATACGGTGCGGATCGGGCGGCCGCCAACGAATCCCAGATCCGGCTCCAGGTCTTCCAGCAGCGCTGTCAGGTAGGCCGCTTCCGGGACGCCCGGGTCACGCAGGGCGTGGGAGTTGAAGTCACAGTATGGGCACTTGCGCACGCACCAGGGGATGTGGATGTACAGACTGAGGGGCGGGTGCACCGCCACCGGTGCCGCAGTGGCCATTGGCTCAGAGCTCATCGCCCAGGTGATCGAGCAGTTGTCGCAGGGCGCGGCCCCGGTGACTGATGCGCCCCTTCTGCTCGCGACTGAGTTCGGCGGCACTGCAGCCCTGTTCCGGCACCCAGAACACGGGGTCGTAGCCGAAGCCGCCGTGCCCCCGGGGCTCGGTCAGGATCCGGCCGGGCCAGCGACCGTGACAGATGATGGGGGTCGGGTCGTCGGCATGCCGGAGGTAGACCAGCACACAGTGAAACTGCGCGCTACGCCGGGGTTCCGGCACATCGGCCAGGGCGGTCAGCAGGGCCTGGATGTTGTCGGCGTCGGAGGCACCGTCCCCGGCAAACCGGGCTGAACGCACGCCGGGGCGTCCGTCCAGGGCGTCCACCGCCAAGCCACTGTCGTCCGCCAGGGCGGGCAATCCGGTGGCGCGGGCGGCGTGGCGGGCTTTGATGAGGGCATTCTCCACGAAGGTGATCGCGGGCTCCTCGGCCTCAGTCACGCCCAACTCACCCTGGGCCACGGGGCTCAGCCCCAGGGGGGCGAGCAGGTCGGTCAGTTCGGCGATCTTGCCGCGGTTGTTGCTGGCGATGACGAGCTTGCGGGTCATGGGTTACTCGCTGAACAGTGTATGAGCGAAGCGGATCGGCAGGTCCTGGCCGTGTCCGCTGGGCCGCGAGGTGATGTTGAAGGTCATCAGCTCGCCGGGGCGGTACTGGTATTCGGCGATGAAGTAAACGGCGTCCCCCTCCTGAATGCGACGGAACGCCAGGAAGTTGACCTGCTGGATGTCGTTGGTGACCTTGCCCTCGACCTGGCCGGTGACCGGCTTCAGGGTGCCGTCCGCCTGCTCCCGCATGATCGCGATGTTGATGATACCAATGCCATTGCTGCGCCGGAGACCGTTGGCCTCGGCCACTTCGGGGGCGAGGAAGGTGCTGGGCAGCACACTCCAGTGAACCTGGTAGTCACCGAAGTCCTCGGCCCCGGCGGCGTGGGCGGCCAGGCTGGCCAGTAACAGCAGGGGGGCGGCGAAGGCGGCCACCCGAGGGTAGAGAGATCGGCGGATCATTTCGTGTTCTCCCGAGTGATGCGGTAAATGGCGATTTCGCCCAACAGGTTGGGCCACAGCCGGGCGGTCCAGCGGTTCTGGTGCTGACCGTCCACCACCCGGCGACTCTTGATCCGGATGCCCTTCTGTCGGCACAGGGCCTCGAAGTCCTTGAAGGTGCAGAGGCGGATGTTGGGGGTGTTGTACCACTTGTAGGGCAGGGCCTCGGATTCCGGCATGCGGCCGCTCAGGGCCAGCCCCCAACGCAGTCGCCAGTAGGCGAAGTTGGGGAAGGTGACGATGCCTTCGCGGCCGACCCGGAGCATCTCGTCCAGGACCCGGTCCGGGCGGCGGACCGCCTGCAGGGCCTGGGTCATCAGTACGATGTCGAACATACCGTCGTCGAAGTTGTCCAGCCCCTGGGTGTCGAGGTTCTGTTCGATCACCGCAACCCCCTTGCTCATGCAAGTGGTGATGTGATCGGGGTTGATCTCCAGACCGAAACCGGTGGCCTGGCGCTCCCGTTGCAGGAAGTCGAGCAGGGTGCCGTCGCCGCAGCCCAGGTCGAGAACGTGGTCGCCGGGCTTGACCCACTGCTGGATGATGTCCAAATCGGGTCTCATACGCCCACCTCCCGGGCCACCCGGTCCATGTAGGCCGTGAAAATGTCGGTATATCTGGGCGTGGGGATCAGGAAGGCGTCGTGCCCCCACGGGGCATCAATTTCGGCGTAGCTGACCTTCTTGCGGGCCGAGATCATGGCGTTGACCATCTCCTCCGAACGTTCCGGCGCGAAGCGCCAGTCGGTGCTGAACGACAGTACCAGAAACTCGCACTGGGCCGGTGCCAGCGCTTTGGCCAGATCGCCGCCGTATTCGTAGGCGGGATCGAAATAGTCCAGTGCCCGGGTCATGAGTAGGTAGGTGTTGGCGTCGAAGGACTCGGAGAAGCGTTCGCCCTGGTAGCGCAGGTAGCTTTCCACCTGGAATTCGGCATCGTAGCCGAACTTGTAGGCTTCCTCTCGCAGCTCCCGTCCGAACTTCTCGCCCATGGAGGCATCGGACAGATAGGTGATGTGGCCGACCATTCGCGCCAGCATCAGGCCGCGGCGGGGCAGGGTGCCGTGTTCGTAATAGCGGCCGCCGTGGAATTCACGGTCGGAGGTGATCGCCTGCCGGGCCACTTCGTTGAAGGCGATGTTCTGGGCGGTCAGGCGGGGGGTCGAGGCGATGATCACCGAGTGACGCAGTCGCTCCGGGTAGTCCAGGCTCCACTGCAGAGCCTGCATGCCGCCAAGGGACCCCCCGACCACCGCGGCCCAGCGCTGGATGCCCAGACGGTCGGCCAGCAGGGCCTGGCTTTTGACCCAGTCCCGCACCGTGACCACCGGGAAATCGGGGCCATAGGGTTTGCCGGTGGCGGGGTTGAGACTGTTCGGGCCGGTGCTGCCGTGACAGCCGCCCAGATTGTTCAGGCACACCACGAAAAAACGGTTGGTGTCGATCGGCTTGCCCGGGCCAATGCAACTGTCCCACCAACCGGGCTTGCGGTCGTCCAGGCTGTGGTAACCGGCGGCGTGATGGTGGCCGCTCAGGGCATGACAGATCAGCACGGCGTTGCTGGCATCGGCGTTCAGCTCGCCGTAGGTTTCCACCATCAGGTCGTAGCTGTCGAGGGTCCGGCCGCTGGCCAGCTCGATGGGGGTGTCGAAGTGATAGGTCTGCGGGGAGACTATCCCGACAGAATCCGCGGGAAGGGAATCGGGCATCGGCGCGACAGGTTCCTGTTTCGGTCCGTAACTCAGCTGGGGCTGGGACGACAAAAGCCGTCGCCAGCCCAGCAGTTTAAAGCCGGGCCGGGATGGCTGCAACCGCGGTCAGGGCACGGATGGCAAGGGCTAGACCGCGCCTGAGATGTTGACGACCTTCTGCTGGATCAGAGTGGGCGCGGGTTTGCGGATCTGGCGCTGCATGGCGTCGGCCAGCTCCAGCTGACGCCGCAGGTCGGCGATGGCGTGCTGCAGGCGCTGGCGTTCGGCGCGGCTGTCGCGGTCGTTGCGCACCATGTCCCGGAGGCGGCGGATCTGGTGCTCCAGCAGCTGTTTCTGCTCCATGGAGTACTGCAGGATCGGCAGCAGTGCCTCCTGCGGCCAGCGTTCGACGTCCTTGCGGACACGGTTGTGCAGGGTGCGCGCCTCGCTGACCATGACGTTGAAGAAGCGCCGGACCAGCAGGGACTGCTCCGTTAGCAGGTTTTTCGGGCTGACCCGAAAACGTCTTGCCTTCTTGCGCAGCTCGCGGATGGCGATGACGTGGCGGCCCGCTCGCAGCGGGATGGGCTCGAGGTGGCGGGCGCGGGTGTCCTCGTTGTAACGACGGTAGATTGCGGCCACCATTTTTTCCGCCAGGTGTCCCTCGCTCATCAGGTTGGTCAGGTCGGCTTCCAGTAGCTCGAAGAAGTGGTCCATGGCCCGGTTCATGCCGGCGGTGGTCCAGCTCCGGGACATCAGGGCGCGGACTTTCCCGGCATGGGACTCGAAACGCTGCTCGCTGACCAGGGCCTTGAGCGTTTCCCCCTGGGAATCCATCAGGCGGCGGCTCGAACGCAGGGTGATGAGCTTCTTGTAGTAGAAGTCGTAATCCTTCTGCACCCGTTCTGCCAAGCGTCCGAGTGCTGCCTTGTCGATGGTGGCGCCAGCGCAAGCCTGCAGTTCCTCTTCCAGGGATTCGAGCCGGGACTGCATGGCGGCTTGGCTGTTCTGCAGCATCCCCAGCAGGTCGTTGATCAGGCTCTGGGTGATCAGCTGCTCCTTGTGCATCAGGATACGCCGGATGATCAGCTGCTCCAGCTGGTCAAGGTTGGAACGCTGGAACAGCGCCTCATCCTGGCGTACGCGCGCCAGCAGCCCCTGCTTGGCGGACAGCGGGATGACATCCTGGTGGCGCATGCCCAGATGGTCGGCGGTGTAGTCGCGGACCCGTTCGATGGCTTCCTGAGTGTACTGTTCGCCCTGCAGGTCGTCCCAGAGCACGTCGATCTTGTTCAGCACCGCAAAACGACCGGCACGGTGGTCGGCGTGGGCGGTGTCGATGTGTTCCTTCCAGATGGTCATGTCGCTGGCGGTGACGCCGGTGTCGGCGCTGAGCACGAAAATCACCGCGTGTGCCCTCGGCAGCATGCTGATGGTCAGCTCCGGCTCCGACCCCAGGGCATTCAGGCCCGGCGTGTCGAGGATGCGCAGACCCTGTTCGAACAGCGGATGACGGATGCTGATTTGGGCGTTGCGCCAAGCCGGAATCAGTACGTTGCCGGGGGTGTCACGATCTTGTTCCAGCATGGCCTCGTCGAAGCCGAGTTGCCGCGCCTGCTCCGGCGACACGCTCTTGACCCGGGCCACCTCCGCCAAGACTTGGCGCATCACCTCCGGGTCGCGGGCGTCCAGTTCATGGCGGGTCCAGTGTTCGGGCTGCTTGCGCAGTTGCTGCAGGGAAAGGTCGCCGGTCCGGGTCTCGATCGGCAGCAGCATCAGGTAGTTCTGGTTGGTGCTCCGGTCGAAGAACAGCTCGGTGGGGCACATGGTGGTGCGCCCGGCCTGCGACGGCAGCATGCGCTGGCCGTAGTCGGAGAAGAACAGGGCGTTGATCAGTTCGGTCTTGCCCCGGGAATACTCACCCACGAACGCGATGGTCAGCTCGTCCTCGATCAGCAGTTCCAGGCCATGGCGGATCCGGGTACTGATGTCATCGGAAAACAGGTTGTTGTCCTGGAGCCAGAGGCGATAGCGGCCGATCTGCCGGATCAGCTCCTTTTTCCAGTTATGGTAAGCCTCTACCTGCTGCGACAGGGTTCCCTGTGGGTTCATTGGAATTTCCTTTTGCGCGACGTCCCGGTATGTCTGCACCCATAGCCTGGCGGCCCTGGCAAGCGTGGGCCTGGGTGACGGCCGTTGTTCATGAACTAGCGGTAATCTTATCCCGTCTTTTTCGGGATTGCGTGCCGTCAAGTCACAGTTTGACGGCATGTTTCCGGGGTGGGGATAAAAAAGTCCGTCAGATCAATGGGTTGATCTGACGGACCTGCGATGAGGATTTTGGTGTCGTCGTGTAACGATATGTATTTTTGAGACGCAGGTTACATGCCGAGCCCGATGGCGCCGAGGCCGGCCGCCAGTTTCATGTGGTCGATAACCACGGAAATCACGTTCAGGATCAGGAAAACCACGATCGGAGACAGGTCCAGTCCCCCCATGGCGGGCATGACATTGCGGACCGGGCGCATCACCGGTTCGGTGATCTGGGCCACCAGCTGGATGGCCGGATGGCCGCTGTGGGGCGCGATCCAGCTGACCACGACCACCGCGATGACTGACCAGAAGTAGATTTTGACGATCAGATCCAGCACGTTGAGAACCGCCCAAACCAGCAGCGTGACCGGATTGAACATCGGTATGCCGCCGTTCAGCAGTACCAGGATGAGGAAGAAGGTGATGGCCTGGATGATGATCGCCAGCACCAGTGAGGCGCCATCGACACCGCCCCAGCCCGGAATGATCCTGCGCAGGGGGCGCAGCAGCGGATTGGTGGCCTTGACCACGAACTGGGATATGGGGTTGTAAAAATCCGCACGGGCCAGCTGCAACAGGAAGCGCAGCAGCACGATGGTCATATAGAACGTCGAGGCGATCAGCAGGATGGTGATCAGGATGTCTGCCAGCATGGCGCGGTCTCTCCGTCTCCGGTTACTGTGGGCTGGCCAGTTCGGTGGCCATCTCTTCCGAGCGCTGGTAGGCCGCGTCGTAGGCTTGCTTGACCAGGTCCCTCAATCCCCCCGTCTCGAAGGCCTGTATGGCTCGCTCGGTGGTGCCTCCGGGAGACATGACGTTGCGCTTGAGCTGCGCCGGGTCGTGTTCGCTGCGAGCTGCCATCTCCGCGGCACCGGCCATGGTCTGGATGGCCAGGGCCCGGGCCGTGGCCGAGTCGATGCCCGCCTCGGTCGCCGCCGCCTCCAGCGCTTCCAGGAACAGGAAGAAGTAGGCCGGGCCGCTGCCGGACAGCGCGGTGACGCCGTGCAGCCGGTGCTCATCCTGCACCCAGAGCGCGGAGCCGATGCTTTCGAACACCGCCTGCACGCTGCGTTTCTGTTCCTCGGTCACCGCGTCATTGGCGTACAGGCCCGCTGCGCCCTTGCCCACCAGGGACGGGGTGTTGGGCATGACCCGCACCAGCGGCAGGCCGCCGCCGAGCCAGGCATCAAGGGTGTCGGCGGTCAGCCCCGCCGCGATGGAAACCACCAGGGGGCGGGTGTTCTGGACCACTGGCGCGATATCCTGGCACACCTGCGCCATGACCTGGGGCTTCACCGCCAGGATCAGCATGTCCGCCTGTTGCGCGCAGTAGCGGTTGTCGGTGGTCACGCTGACGCCAAAGCGCTTGCGGATGGCCTGGAGGTGGCTGTCGTCCGGCGCGCTGACCCAGATGTCACTGGCCTGGTAGCCGTTGTCCAGCATGCCGCCAATGATGGCGCTGGCCATATTGCCGGCTCCGATGAAGGATATGGTCGGTGATGTGCTCAAGGTTCACTCCAGCGTCTGATCGGTTGAACGTGTGCCCCGGATGATAGCAGGAACCTGGGCGTTCGGCTCATGGCGCCTTGGCAGACCGCTCGCCAAACACCGCGGTGCCGACCCGGACCCAGGTGGCACCCTCGGCGATGGCCAGTTCCAGGTCGTCGGACATGCCCATGGACAGGGTATCCAGGGGGGCGCCGCCGGCGAGCTGGAGCCGCAGCTGCTCCAGGGCCTGTGCCAGTTGCCGGAAGCTGGTCCGCCGGCCGGAGTCCGCTTGGTTGGGATCGGGAATGGCCATCAGACCCCGCAGCCGCAGGTTGGGCAGGCGGGCGATGGCGCCGGCCAGTTCCGGCAGCTCCGCGAGTCGACAACCCGACTTGGTGGCTTCGTCGTCGATGTTGACCTGTAGGCAAATGTTCAGTGGCGGCTGAGTGTCGTCACGCTGCTCGCTCAGCCGACGGGCTACCTTGAGCCGATCGACACTGTGCACCCAGTGAAAATGGGCGGCGATCTGCCGGGTCTTGTTCGACTGGATCGGGCCGATGAAGTGCCATTCCAGATCGGGAAGATCGCGCAGGGCCTCGATCTTTTCCAGAGCTTCCTGGAGATAGTTCTCACCGAACGCCCGCTGGCCCACCGCGTGGGCCTGGCGCAGATCCGCCGGCGGCCGGGTCTTGCTGACGGCCAGCAGCCGCACGCTGCCCGGCGCCCGCCCCGCCGCCAATGTTGCTTTTTGTATGCGTCGGGTTACGCTCCCGAGGTTGTCTGCTATGCTGCTCATAGTGTGAGTTTGCCGCTTCTGGAATAAAAGAAAAAGCCCTCCGAGGAACCTATGGATATTACTGAACTGCTTGCCTTTTCGGCGAAACAGGGTGCCTCCGATTTGCACCTTTCCGCCGGCTTGCCGCCGATGATTCGCGTGGATGGCGATGTGCGCCGGATCAACCTGCCGCCCCTGGAGCACAAGGAGGTCCACGGGCTCATCTACGACATCATGAACGACAAGCAGCGCAAGGATTTCGAAGAGTTCCTGGAAACCGATTTTTCATTCGAAGTGCCCGGTGTGGCCCGGTTCCGGGTCAACGCCTTCAACCAGAACCGTGGCGCCGGTGCGGTGTTCCGGACCATCCCCTCGAAGGTGCTCACCATGGAAGATCTGGGCATGGGCCAGGTTTTCAAGGACATCGCCTCGGTGCCCCGGGGCCTGGTGCTGGTGACCGGGCCGACCGGTTCCGGTAAGTCCACCACCCTGGCGGCGATGATGGACTATATCAACGACACTCGCTATGAGCACATCCTCACCATCGAGGACCCGATCGAATTTGTGCACGAGTCCAAGAAGTGCCTGGTCAACCAGCGGGAAGTGCACCGGGACACCCTCGGCTTCAACGAGGCCCTGCGGTCGGCCTTGCGGGAGGACCCGGATATTATCCTGGTGGGTGAGATGCGGGACCTGGAAACCATCCGCTTGGCCCTGACCGCCGCGGAAACCGGCCACTTGGTGTTCGGCACCCTGCACACCACCTCTGCGGCCAAGACCATCGACCGGGTGGTCGACGTGTTCCCGGCGGAGGAAAAATCCATGGTCCGCTCGATGTTGTCCGAATCGTTGCAGGCCGTTATTTCCCAGACACTGATGAAGAAGGTGGGCGGCGGCCGGATCGCCGCCCATGAGATCATGATCGGCACACCGGCTATCCGTAACCTGATCCGGGAAGACAAGATTGCGCAGATGTACTCGGCAATACAGACCGGCGGAGCGCTTGGCATGCAGACCCTGGACCAGTGTCTGGAGCGGCTGTTGCAGAAGGGCCTGATCACCCGAGAGGCGGCCCGCGCCAAGGCCAAGATGCCGGACAACTTCTGAGGAAGGTAAACAGTCATGGAATTCGAGAAACTGCTGCGCTTGATGGTGGAAAAGGGCGGCTCGGACTTGTTCATCACCGCCGGGGTTCCCCCCAGCATGAAAATCAACGGCAAGGTGGTGCCGGTTACCAAGAACGCGCTGACGCCCGAGCAGACCCGGGAGCTGGTGTACGGCGCCATGAACGACAAACAACGGGCGGAGTTCGACGAGACCCACGAATGCAACTTCGCCATCAGCGCCCGTGGTATCGGCCGTTTCCGGGCCAGTGCCTTCTTCCAGCGTAACCTGTGTGGCATGGTGCTGCGCCGGATCGAGGTAAAGATTCCGAAGATTGATGACCTGGGCCTGCCGGATATCGTCAAGGATCTGGCCATGACCAAACGTGGCCTGATCCTGTTCGTGGGTGCTACGGGTACCGGTAAGTCCACCTCACTGGCCGCCATGCTGGGGCACCGTAACCGCAACAGCCGTGGGCACATCATCTCGATTGAGGACCCGATCGAATTTGTGCACCAGCACCAGGGCTGTATCGTGACCCAGCGCGAGGTAGGGATCGATACCGAAAGTTTTGAGGTGGCGCTGAAAAATACCCTGCGTCAGGCGCCGGATGTCATCCTGATCGGTGAGGTGCGTACGCGCCAGACCATGGAGTATGCGGTGCAGTTTGCCGAGACGGGGCACCTGTGTCTGGCGACCCTGCACGCCAACAACGCCAACCAGGCGCTGGACAGGATTATCCAGTTCTTTCCGCCGGAACAGCACAACCAGATCTGGATGGATCTGTCCCTGAACCTCAAGGCCATTGTCGCGCAGCAGCTGGTGCCCACCCCCGATGGCAAGGGCCGCAAAGCGGTCATCGAGGTTCTGATCAACACCCCGCTGGCGGCGGATATTATCCGCAAGGGTGAGGTGCACAAGCTCAAGGAACTGATGGCCAAGTCGACCGAGGCGGGCATGCAGACCTTCGACCAAGCGCTCTACCGCCTGTATTCCGAGGGGGCAATCACCTATGAGGATGCGCTGGCGCACGCCGACTCGGCCAACGACCTGCGCCTGATGATCAAACTGGGCGCGGATGCCCAGGGCGCGGACAAACTGTCGTCGACGGTGGACAAGCTGTCGATCCAGGACGACTGAGCCCGCGCCGCTGCCGGCATTCGACTAAAGTCGCAAATGATTAGGGCCTCAAACCAGTAGTTTTGGCATTTGAGGCCATTCCCTTGTGCTGCGTATACTCCGCGCGGATTCAAACAAGGAGATACCATGCACAAGAAGATCCCTGCACTTGCAACAGCGGTGCGCGTGGCGACCCTCGCCGCCGTAGCCGCGCCATCGCTGGCCCTGGCGGGCGGCTTTTCCCTGAACGAGCAGAGCGCCAGTGCCATGGGCACCGCCAACGCCGGCGCTGCGGCCAACCCTGAAAACGCCACCACGGTCATGTTTAACCCGGCGGGCATGAGTCAGCTGTCCGGCACCACCCTGTCGTTTGGTGCAGCCTACCTGGACATCGACGCCGAGGCCAAGTCCGGCGCGTCCGCCACCCGTGCGGATGGCAACAGTGTCCAGCCTGCGGGCCGGGGCGGTGACATCGCCGACCCTGCGGTGTTGCCGAACATCTATATGAGCCATGAAGTGAACGACAGCATCGACGTTGGCTTTGGTATCCACGCTCCGTACGGTTTGGCCGCCGATTACGAAAACGACTTCGTCGGCCGTTTCTTTGCCGACAAGACGGAGCTGACGGCCATTGCGTTCACTCCGGCGGTGTCGGTCAATAACGGCGAGGGACTGTCCATGGGTGTCGGGCTGAGTCTCATGTACGCCGAGGGGCGGCTGAGCCGTTATCAGGACCTGACCGGTCAGCTGGGCCCGGTTGCCTACGCGATCGATGAACCCTACGCGGACATCGAGGGCGATGACGTCGGTGTAACCTTCCGGGTGGGCTTCCTGTATGAGATCTCCGATGCGACTCAGGTGGGCCTCTCCGCGCAGACGGGCACGGACCTGAAACTCAAGGGCGAGGCAAAGATCCACGACGCGCCCGATGGCTTCGGTGGCACCACTACCCTGTCCGAGAAGGTTGAGGTGCCCTTGGCCATTCCCGAGAGTCTCACCCTGGGTATTCGCCACCGTCTGACCGATTCAGTGACCCTGCTGGCGGGAGCTACCTATGCCCGGTGGGGGCGGTTCCAGGAGCTGGACGTGATCAGCCGGGAAGTGGGTGGCGAGATTGTCGACGCACCGGTGGAAGGCGTGGTTCTCAGCCATACCACCGAGAAGTGGAAAAACACTTGGCAGCTGAATCTGGGGGGCATTTGGCAGGCAACGCCGGCGTGGGCCTTCAAGGCGGGTTATGCCTATGACGAGTCTCCGGTGGACCAGTACGTGACTGCCCGGATTCCCTCTCAGGACCGGCACTGGTTGACGCTGGGCGTGCAATGGCGCAACCCCGCCAGCGGCTGGACCGTCGATGCGGCTCTGGGCACGCTGTTGTTCAAGGATGATGCCAAGGTGGATGAGTATTTCTACCTGCACGAAGACCAGACGGTACCGGATCCGGCCGCCGGAGCCTCCAATTATCAGGCCAGCTACGATCTGAGTGCCTGGAGTGCCGCCATCGAACTGACCAAGTCGTTCTGACGGCGAACTGGGTTGGGCCGGGATGACCGGCTCAGCCGACCACCCGGCCGCGGTAGATGATCTTCTTCTTCGGCTGGGGTTTCTCTTCCGTCACCGGGTCGGCCGCTGTTTTGGCCGGCCCGTCGTCGAGAACCTGCCCCCGGTACACGCGCTTGGGAATTTCCGCCTCGTCCGTTTCCACATCCAGTTCCGGAACCCGGCTCTTGAGCGCCTCCCAGGTGCGAAGCAGATGGCTTGACCGGCTCTTGCTGGCATAGTCCGCCAGGCGCTGTTCCAGGTGATCCTCTGTCAGGTGCAGCTTGACGCCGAACTCCGAGTGGATCAGGCGTCGGCACTGGTGCACCAGTTTCAACAGGTCAGGATCCAGGAGCCAGCTTCGTTGGGGTGCCAGGGTGTTCATGGTTACAGCCTCGCATTGGTGTGTCACAACCTGGTGCGCCTTGGCGGTGTTCGGTGAAGGCGCCACCGACCCCATCGGACATGCGAATTTTATGCCGCTTGTCTGGGCAGGCTTCGGGGGCCAGTTTACGCGCGTTCCGGGGTGACAGTGGCAAGGCCGGGGGTGAGGCCGCGCCCGCAACTGGTGCAGGACGCGGCTTGTTGCACTGTTGTGGGTGTCCGGCGGCGGCCGGAGGGGGGACTGGGGTCAGTGGGCCTGGTCCCAGTTGTCGCCGATACCGGCTTCCACCAGCAGCGGCACGTCCAGGCTGGCGGCTCGGGACATGCGCTTGACCAGCCCTTCGCGGACTTCGTCCGCCACCGTGTCACGTACTTCGATGATCAGCTCATCGTGCACCTGCATGGTCATGCGGGCGTCGTCCGGGTACCGCTCGCGCAGCCACTGGTCCACCTCGATCATCGCCCGTTTGATGATGTCCGCCGCGGTGCCCTGCATCGGCGCATTGATGGCGGTCCGTTCGGCGGCCTGCTGCAACTGTTTGTTGCGGGCGTTGATGTCGGGCAGGTACAGTCGGCGCCCGAACAGGGTTTCCACGAACCCGTCGTCATGCGCTTGGCGGCGGATGTTGTCCATGTAGCTGAGCACCCCGGGGTAGCGCTCGAAGTAGCGGTCAATGTACTGCTGGGCCAGTTTCCGCTCGATGCCCAGCTGGCGCGACAGGCCGAAGGCGGACATGCCGTAGATCAGGCCGAAGTTGATCGCCTTGGCGCTGCGTCGCTGCTCGCCGGTGACTTCGTCCAGGGGAACGCCGAACACCTCGGCGGCGGTGGCCCGGTGGATGTCCTCGCCTCGCTCAAAGGCCTGCAGCAACCCGCGGTCGCCGGACAGGTGGGCCATGATGCGCAGCTCGATCTGGGAGTAGTCGGCGGCCAGCACTTTGAAGCCCTCGGGGGCGATAAAAGCCTGGCGGATGCGCCGGCCTTCTTCGGTACGGATCGGGATATTCTGCAGGTTCGGGTCCGAGGACGACAGCCGCCCGGTGGCGGTGACGGCCTGGTGGTAAGACGTGTGGACCCGGCCGGTCCGGGGATGGATCAGCTCCGGCAGGGTGTCGGTGTAGGTGGATTTCAGCTTGCTCAGGCTTCGGTGTTCGACAATCAGCCGGGGCAGTTCGTGTTCATGGGCCAGTTCCTGAAGCACGGGTTCGGCGGTGGAGGGGGCCCCTTTGGGGGTCTTCTTGATCACCGGCAGCGCGAACTTGTCATACAGGATGGCCTGCAGCTGTTTGGTGGAGCCCAGATTGAACGTTTCTCCGGCCACCTCGTGGGCCTGTGCCTCCAGCTCGGCCATGCGTTCCGCCAGTTCCTGGCTGTGGCGGCGCAGGGTGCCGGCGCTGATCAACGTGCCCCGCTGCTCCATGCGCGAGAGCACCGGCACCAGGGGCAGCTCGATCTCCCGGTAGACCGCATCGAGGCGCCCGGTTTCCTTCAGTCTTGGCCGCAGGGTCTGATGTAGGCGCAGGGTGATGTCGGCATCCTCGGCGGCGTAGGGGCCGGCCTTCTCCAGTTCGATCTGGTTGAAGCTGAGTTGCTTGGCGCCCTTGCCGGCAATGGATTCGTAGGTGATGGTCTGTTCACCCAGGTACTCCCGCGCCAGGCTGTCCATGTCGTGGCGGGTGGCCACGGAGTTGTAGACGTAGGACTCCAGCATGGTGTCTTCGGCGATGCCCCGCAGCTCGATGCCGTGATTCGCCAGGACGTTCATGTCGTACTTGAGGTTCTGGCCCACTTTCTTTTGTTCCGGGTCCTCCAGCAGCGGCTTGAGCTGGGCCAGTACGGCCTCCCGGTCGAGCTGGTCCGGGGCGCCCATGTAGTCGTGGGCGAGGGGAACGTAAGCCGCTTCGCCCGGTTCCACGGCGAAGGAGACGCCAACGATTTCGGCGTCCATGTAGCGCAGGCTGGTGGTTTCGGTGTCGAAGGCGAACAGCTCCGCCGCCTGCAGTCGTTCGAGCCAGGTGTCCAGCGCCGGTTGCTCGGTGATCACGCTGTAGCGTTTCTCAGGGGGGGCGGCGGTTTCCCGGTCGCGGGCCTGGGGCGCCGGGTCCTGGCCCCGTTCCAGCTCGTCGATCCAGCTGCGGAATTCGTATTCCCTGAACAGCTCCAGTAACCGGGCGTTGTCCTGCTGGCGCAGCGACAGGTCTTCCAGGCTGAAGGGTAGGTCGACGTCGGTCTTGATCGTGGCCAGTTCCCGGCTCAGGGGCAGGGTCTCGATCGCCTCGCGCAGGTAGTCACCGATTTTGCCCTTGATCTCGTCGGCGTGGGCGATCAGGGTGTCCAGATCGCCATAGGTCTGCAGCCACTTGACGGCGGTCTTGGGACCGCACTTGTGGACGCCGGGAATGTTGTCCACCTTGTCGCCCACCAGGGCGAGGTAGTCGATGATCTGTTCCGGCGTTACGCCGAATTTCTCGATGACGCCCTCCCGGTCCATCCGGGTTTCAGTCATGGTGTTGATCAGGGTGACGTGGTTGCTGACCAGCTGCGCCATGTCCTTGTCGCCAGTGGACACCACGACATCGATGCCTTTGTCGGTGGCTTCCCGGGCCAGCGTGCCGATCACGTCGTCGGCTTCCACCTGGGGCACGATCAACAGTGGCAGCCCCATGGCCCGGATGATGTCGTGGATCGGCTCGATCTGGACCGCCAGGTCCTCCGGCATCGGCGGCCGGGTGGCCTTGTACTCTTCGTACAGCTCGTGCCGGAAGGTCTTGCCCTTGGCGTCGAACACCACCACCATCTTTGAGCCCGGAAAATCCTGTTCCAGGCGTCGGATCATGCTGATCACGCCTTTGATGGCACCGGTGGGGTGGTTTTTGCTGTTGGTCAGGGGGGGCAGCGCATGATAAGCGCGGAACAGGTAAGAGGAACCGTCGACAAGGACAACGGGTGGGATCTTCTGTTCGGTCATAGGGGTACGGATCCGAATTCTGATTGAAGCGCGGGTTGGCTTGTGCAACTCTACAGGGAACTCAATGAACGAAAGGGTATCACGAAAATGAAACGCATCGCTTGTCCGGTTCTGTCACTGGTGCCGGCCGTGGTATTGGCGATGGCGCCGACCTGTCTCCAGGCCCAGGGCAGCGAACATGCCGCGTCGGATCCGGTGCCGGTGGAGACGCCCAGGGAGCCGGTGGTGATCTCGGACTATCAGCCCAGTTCGGACGGGCCACAAATTGTCATTCGCCCCGGTGATCATGAGGTGTTCTACGAATACCGGGTCAATGGCCAGCTGATGGAAATCAAGGTGGTGCCGGAAGTCGGTGTGCCTTACTACCTGGTGCCGGCCGATACCGGCGGCTGGATCCGTGAAACGGAGTCCGACCTGCTGGTGCCCAGTTGGGTGCTGTTCCGGTGGTGAGTTTTAGTATGAACATTCTAATTTTTCTCCGTAACGTGATTCCTGAGCTTTGAGAGCGGCGGGGCCCGCCGGGCCGAAGCCGCGCACGCATTGGGAAACGTCGGAGGATGGATCATGGGTAAACTCAAGACTTATCAGGAACAGCTGCAGGACATCGTCGAAAAAGGCATCAACGCCGCCGAGGAGCAGCAGAAGAAGCTGGCCGCCAAGCCGTTTGAATACGCCGAGAAGCTGGAGTCCGAGGCGCGGGAATACAGCGTCAAGAGCTTGCGCAAGCGTTACGACAGCTACGCCGAAAGCCTGTTTGAGCAACTGCGCAGCCTGAACAGCCGCTTCGGCAACTTCGCGGCCGAGCTGGTGGCCAAGCTGGAGAAGGAAGTGGCGGAAGGCGCGGATGCGGTTTCCGAGGTGGCCGGGGAAGTGGCCGAAGCCGCCGAAGAAGCGAAGAAATCCGTGACCGAGAAGAAGCCGGCGGCCCGCAAGGCACCGGCCCGCAAGCCGGCTGCCACGGCCAAGAAAAGCTCTACGGCCTCGGCCTGATACGGGCTGCAGCACAAAAAGGCGTTGCCGATGGGCAACGCCTTTTTTCATGTGAAATGCGTTGACGGGACAGCGGCGCGGTCATTCGCTTCCGGACAGTTCCAGAGGCAGGGTCCGGGACTCTCCGGTGATCTCCTCCAGACGTTTGATGTCGGCCAGGAAGTCCTGCTTGAGTGCCTCGATTTCCTTCTGCTGGCTGGCGATTTCCCGCTCAATGTCCAGGATCTGTGACTCCAGGCGCTGGATCTTGGTCAGTACCGACTCCGGGATGTCCCGGCCGGCGCGCTCCAGGTCCGCTGCTTTGCTCTGCTCGTTGTCGAGCTGGGCGGAGATCACTGAAATGTTACCCCGCTTGAGTTTGATCAGCCCTTCCAGTTCGCGGATCTTCCGGTGCATGGCTTGAACTGCCTGGTCCGGTGTGGTGAAGCGCTTGAGCAGCAGTTCGTCGGCCTGGCGCTGGCGTTCCGCCTCCCGCTGCCGTTGCTTCTCCGCCTCCCGGGCGGCGATCTCCTCCGGCGTGGGGGCGGGGGGAATGGTCTCGATGACCCGGCCGGAGTTGCTCAGGATGTCGTAGCCCCGCCTGGTGGCTTCCTGAGGGATGGTGTTGCCGATCACGATCTGGCCATGCTCGTCAGTGTATCGGTACATCTGGGCCTGCGCCGGCGACGTCAGCACCAGCGCGGCGAGCAGAAGGCATGCGGAGGCGTAGGGCGACGGGCGTTTGTCCATGTTCAGACTCCGTAACGGTCTCGATACTGGGCAACCGTATCCACGTACGGGGCGAATTCGGGACGGCTTTTCAGGTAGTCGAGGATCTGCTCCAGGCGGATGATGCTGACCACCGGAATCCCGAACTCCTGCTCCACTTCCTGGATTGCGGAACGTTCGCCATTGCCCTTCTCCTGCCGGTCCAGAGCGATCAGGACGCCGGCGGGTTCGGCGCCGGCGCCACGAATAAGGTCGATCGACTCGCGGATGGCGGTACCGGCGGTGATCACGTCGTCCACGATCAGGACTCGGCCCGCGAGGGGCGCGCCCACGATATTGCCCCCCTCGCCGTGGTCCTTCTTCTCTTTGCGGTTGAAGGCAAAAGGTTTGCTGGTCCCCGAGCCGGCCAGCGCCATGGCGGTGACGGTGGCCAACGGAATGCCCTTATAGGCAGGTCCGAAAATGATGTCATAATCCAGCCCGCTGCGCGCGATGGCGGCGGCATAAGCTTTGCTTAACTGCAGCAGGTCGTCCCCGGTGTTGAACAGTCCCGCGTTGAAGAAGTAGGGGCTGGTCCGGCCGGACTTGAGCGTGAACTCTCCGAATCTCAGGACATTCCGTCGGATGGCAAACTCGATGAACGCGTGCTGATAGTCGTGCATGGCAAGGCTTCTGGCGGGTGTGGAACTTTAATTAAGGCGTAAAAACGGTATCATACACACAAACCGAATCAGGGAACACGTATGCGGGTAGTATCAATCAGCGTCAATGGCCTGGAACAGGCTGTTGAAAAGGGTTTCTTTGACTGGCTGGCGAAACAGGATGCTGACGTGGTATGCGTTCAGGATCACCGCATGCGGGCATACGAGGTAGAAGACAAGAACCTGATTCCGGAAGGGTACGAGGCCTACTTCATCGACGGCGAGAAGAACGAGCACGGCGGCGTGGGCATTTACACCCGTCATTTCCCCAAGGCCATCATGTATGGCTTCGCCAACGAGCAGGCCGACCGTGAAGGCCGGTTCCTGCAGGCCGATTTCGATAAGGTTTCTGTGGCCTCCGTGTTGGCTCCCTGCGCCCTGGGCCGGGAAGAGGAGCTCATCGGCGAGGACGACCTGACCGTCCTGGACCACAAGGACGAGTTCATGGAAGCCTTTGGACTGCACATGCAGAAGACCCTGCGCAAGCGGCGTCAGTTTATTTTCTGCGCCAACCTGCAGACCGCTCACCATGTCACCGACGCCAGCCCGCTGTACCACAAGCATGACTTCTCCGGGTTCCTGCCCCACGAGCGGGCATGGCTCGATCGCCTGTTTGATGAAATGGGCTGTGTCGATGCCTTCCGGGAAGTGAACAAGCAGAGCAACCAGTACACCTGGTGGCCGGAGCAGGCCGGGGGCGGCCGCCGCAGCGCGGGCATCCGGGTGGACTATCAGCTGCTGACCCCGGGTATTCGCAAGACCATTCTCGACGGCTGGATCGACGACAGCACCCGGTTTTCCGACCACGCGCCGGTGATTATGGATTACGACATCGACATTGGGTTCTGAGTACCCCGTCCCGTCGACGCACCCAAACAACCCGCGCCGACGGATAACGCATCAAAACAGGGCGCCCACGGGCGCCCTGTTTGTTAGGGTTCCTCGCCAGAGGGACGGTCAGTCCGCCAGGGCGACCTTCTGGATCTCGAACAGCCGGTCGATGCCCTGCCTGGCCAGCGTCAGCATCCGGTCCAGTTCCGCTTGGTCAAACGGAGCGCCTTCCGCCGTGCCCTGAATTTCGATGAAACCGCCCTGATCGGTCATGATCACGTTCATGTCGGTTTCCGCCTCTGAGTCCTCCGGGTAGTCCAGGTCCACCACCGGCGTGCCCCGATAGATGCCGACGGAAATCGCGGCCACCATTTGCTTCAGGGGCGAGCGGGGCAGGCGCTTCTCCGCCACCAGGAAGTTCAGCGCGTCGACCAGGGCCACGCAGCCGCCGGTGATCGACGCCGTGCGAGTGCCGCCATCGGCCTGGATGACGTCGCAGTCCACGGTGATGGTGTGTTCGCCCAGGGCCTCGAGGTTCACGGCGGCGCGCAGGGAGCGGCCAATCAGACGCTGGATCTCCACCGTACGCCCACCTTGCTTGCCGCGGGCGGCTTCCCGGCCCATGCGGCTGCCGGTCGAGCGGGGCAGCATGCCGTACTCGGCGGTGATCCAGCCCTTGCCCTCGCCGCGCAGAAACGGCGGCACCTTGTTTTCGACGGAGGCCGTGCAGATCACCTTGGTGTCCCCGAACTCCACCAGCACCGAGCCCTCGGCGTGGCGGGTGTAGTGCCGGGTGATACGAATGTCTCTGGGTTGTTCGGGCGCTCTGCCGCTTGGTCGCATAGTGTATCCTTCGTTGCTTGTGAATAACCGGACCGGGTCCGGGGAATCAGGGAAGGGGCGTGAGTATAGCATGGTGCCCCGTGATGACGGGGCCCGCGCCTTGCCCCTTTGGTCGGGGTCCCCCCCGCCGGCCCCATCCTGCTAAACTGCTGCCATCAGCCATTCAGGATTGACCCTTGGAGAACCTATGATCCGGAGTATGACCGCCTTTGCCCGACAGGACGCCCGTGGTGAATGGGGTGTCCTGACCTGCGAGATCCGCACCGTGAACCACCGTTACCTGGAGCCCTCGTTCCGGTTGCCGGAAGCGCTTCGGGAACTGGAAAACCGGTTCCGCGAGACGCTGCGTCAACGCCTGCGTCGGGGCAAGGTGGATGTCTCCCTGCGTCTGCAGGGCGCCGAGGAATCGACCCCAGCGTTCGAGATCAACGACGACATCGCCAAGGCGGTGAACCACGCTGCCAATCACATCAATCGCATGCTCGACAACCCGGCCCACATCAGTGCCCTGGATATCCTGCGTTGGCCCGGGGTGCTGTCGGTGCCCGAACAGGATTATACCCCTGCCCGGGAAGCCGCGGTGTCTCTGTTCGACGCCACGGTGACGGAACTGGTGGTGGTCCGGGAGCGGGAAGGAGAGCGGTTGCGGCCGCTGTTCGAAGACCGCTTGGCCACCATGCGCCGTCTGGTAGCCGGTGTCCGCGCCCGCATGCCGGCCCTGCTGGACGCCCAGGAACGGACTCTGAGAGAGCGCTTCGAAAAGGCCAGGGTGGAGCTGGACCCGGAGCGGGTGGCTCAGGAAATGGTGCTCCTCGCCCAGAAAAGTGACGTGGCGGAGGAGCTGGACCGCCTGGATGCCCACATCAGCGAAGTCACCGAGACCCTGCAGCGGGACGAGGCCATCGGCCGGCGTCTGGATTTTCTGATGCAGGAGTTGAACCGCGAGGCCAACACCCTGAGCAGTAAGAGCATCGATGCCGACGTCACCCGCTCGGCAGTGGACCTGAAGGTGCTCATCGAGCAGATGCGCGAGCAGGTGCAGAATATTGAGTGATGTTCTTGGGGGTTCGACGTTGTTCTTGATGGCATTATAAATCAAATAGTTATGTAATTTTGACGCTCATAATGTTCGTGTAAG
>MDTD01039061.1_pt1 | contig 24515 bp, 20 predicted proteins | sample 811221 | NCBI WGS metagenome assembly MDTD01 (sample SAMN05326646, study PRJNA326480) | marine metagenome | isolation source: seawater | place: Pacific Ocean: South West | collected 2011 | reverse complement strand
GTTGGAGGAGTCCACCCACAGCTGGAGAGCACTGGACCACCGGCAAAGCGGACTTGAGGAGCAGGGACAGATACGAGGTATGGTGGTGCTGCAAACCCCCAACGGTCCTCAATTACTTATCGCACTGAATAACAATACGCCCGTCGTTTACAAACCAAAATAGCTTATACAAAGAAAGTTCGATATAAGACCTTAAAATCAAACAATGAGTTTTCTTATATCGAACTTTGTAAGAAAGAGAGATATAAAGCCCGGTTTATAACGACCAGGCTAATCCACCGGTTGTTTCCTGTAGATCCACACATCCTTTTTGATGTCCGGGAACTGATTCATACACAAGTATTTCTTCACCAACCTTACGGCTGTTTTTGTAAGCCCCGATCGTCATTGATCGCAAATTGTACATCAGTGCGAAAATTGCAGCTTCATCAGACAGGCTACCGGAAGTACCCGAATTAACAGACTCGGTATAGGAGTTTATCTGATTCCACATTTTTCCCTGATCAGCCGGTTCGAGGTCGAGAGCACCTTTCACCAGTTCATCCACAGCAGTTGATGCAGATTTCTTTGAGAGTACGTCCATATAAGCTTTGATCTTATCCTGTTCTTCAAGACTTACTACCTCGCCTACGTACCGATCGATATATTCCGGAACTCCCACTTCGGAAGCTGAAGGATATTTAGTTGTTTTCGGAATGATCACATCAACGGTACTGCTTAGCAGATCAAACTGTTCGTCAGTAAAGAAATAACGGCCATCAGCCGGCTTTTCTGCTGAAGCACAGGCCGCCATAAAACCCGGACCGGCAGCAACCAGTCCGAATGTTAAACCTAATTTTTTTAAAGCTTCTCTTCTGTTCATAGATCCGGATTTAGAAATTCATTTTTTTAAGTTGATCAACAGCATGGTTGGCTGCTCTTGCAGTAAGTGCCATATATGTGAGAGATGGATTCTGACATCCTGCTGAGGTCATCGCAGCACCATCGGTTACATAAACGTTTCTTACCGCATGTACCTGATTATTTCCGTTCAACACAGAAGTTTTAGGATCTCTACCCATTCGGGCGGTTCCCATTTCATGAATGCCCAGTCCGGGAGCTCCGATACTATCGTAGGTTGATATATTCTTAAATCCGGCTTTTTCCAGCATTTCTGCAGCCTGTTGGGCCATATCTTTTCGCATGTTCAGTTCATTCTGCTTGAACTCAGCATCAAAAGTAACCGTTGGCAAGCCCCATTTATCGGTCTTTTCATAATCCAGGGTCATTTTATTTTCATGATACGGAAGAGTCTCACCAAAAGCGGTAAGGCCGATATTCCAGGCACCCGGTTCCAGAATAGCTTGTTGCAGATCAGCTCCATATTTCATTTCACTGATCGCTTCCGACCAATCTCCACGCGACGCGCCACCCTGATATCCGTAGCCTCGGAGGAAATCTTTCTGATCAGTTGCACCTCCCAGATTTCTGAATCTCGGGATGTAGATGCCGTTGGGTCTGCGTCCTGTATAATATTTATCCTCAAAGCCATCAAAGTTTCCTGAAGCACCCACACGGAAGTGATGATCCATCACATTATGTCCCAATTCACCGGAATCGTTACCTAACCCGTTCGGGAATCGGTCTGACTTGGATTGCATCATAATACTTGCTGAGGCGATCGCTGATGCGCATAAGAAGATCACTTTAGCTTTATATTCGTAAGATTCGCCGGTCTCGGAATCTATTACCTTCACTCCGGTAGCTAATTGAGTTTCCGGATCGTAAGTGATCTCATGCACAATTGAATTCGGGATCAAAGTCATGTTTCCGGTTTTATCAGCAGCAGGCAGAGTAGATGATAAACTGCTGAAATATGCTCCGTACGGGCATCCTCTCATACATCGGTTTCGAAACTGACAATTTACCCGACCAAGGCCTTCTTTGGTTCCTTCCGTGATGTGTGCAGTTCGACCAATAGTGAGAACCCGGTCGTTATAATTTTTACTGATGTTCTCCTTCAGGTGATTCTCCACACAATTCAGTTCCATGGGTTTCAGGAACTTACCGTCCGGTAACTGTTTTAAGCCCAGATTCTCACCACTCACTCCGATATACTGCTCAACATGATCGTACCACGGTTTTAAATCGCGGTATCGGATAGGCCAGTCTACAGCTACTCCATCTTTTAAATTCGCTTCAAAATCTATATCACTCAGGCGGTAACTCTGACGTCCCCACATAATGGATCGTCCACCTACATGATAGCCCCGCATCCAGTCAAATCGTTTCACTTCGTTGTATGGATGGTCAATATCGTCTACGAAGAAATGGCTGTGTGCTTTGTTAACAGTATATCCGGTACGGGCCTGTTTAAATTGTCTCGCTTTTTCTTCCCGGGTAGGTTGGCCTCCATTAGGGAAATCCCAGGGATCCATATGGGCAGTAGTGTAATCGTCAACGTGCTTCACCATTCGGCCACGTTCCAATACAAGTGTTTTAAGTCCTTTTTCGGTGAGTTCTTTTGCCGCCCAGCCACCGCTGATTCCTGTTCCTACAACGATGGCATCATACTCGTCCTCACGAGTAATAATGTGGATGTTTTTGCGCATTATTTAGTGATCTAGAAGTTAATTAGTGGCGGATAATATTAGTGCGAACCCATCTTTGCAAGCGCTTTTTTAAGGTTTTACTCTTTTGAGAGAATAATTTGCTCAAAAATATGTCGAAATGACGCAATGAAGGCTTTTATGAATTTAACGAATTACAATTTTTAAAATTTTTTTTTGAATACTAATCCTTTGCCGGATGGGTATTTAGAATCTTCAGAATGATTATATCTGACCGATAATTCTCACACTTAGTTTTACATGTTACTACAAGTAGTAACATTTCTATATATTCTCTTCATAATAGAGGATTACATTCGCTTACACTTACATAAACCTAGTTGATGGAGGGTATTTATGAGATTGAAAGAACATTCGCACGTACTAACTTTGGTACTGATCGTTCTTGGTACAATCGCGGTAATAGCTGCAATACAGGCGCTAACACCACCGGAAGAACCAAATCTGGCTTTGGAAGCATTACGAGTAAAATTTGCTAAAGATGATCCGGCCGGGGTTGATCACTCCCAATTTCCAATTCTGAATCAAAAATTTGAATCTGCTCAGGAAGTTACGGCAACCTGTCTAACCTGTCACGAGGAACGGCACGATGAGGTTGTTAATTCCTCTCACTTCAATTGGGACCGGATCAGTTATATAGACGGACGTGGAATTCAGGCTCTGGGTAAAAAGAACGTATTGAATAACTATTGTATAAGTGTTGCGGGTAATGAAGCTGCTTGTGCAAAGTGTCATACCGGATACGGGATGACCAATTCCAAGATCTACGACTTCACTGATGCAAATAACGTTGACTGCCTTGCCTGCCATGCTGATACAGAAGAATATGCTAAAGGTGGTGGCCACGGCGGGGATCCGCTTGCAACTGTTGATCTTACCAAAGTAGCACAGACCGTAGGAAAACCTACGATCGAGAACTGTGGTAGTTGTCACTTCCTGGGTGGGGGTGGAAACAACGTAAAACACGGTGACCTTGAAACCGCACTGTACAGTGCTGATCGTGAAATGGATGTCCACCTGGCCAACGATGGTATCGATATGACCTGTGTGGACTGTCATACAGCTGAGAATCATCAGATCGCCGGAAAGCTTTACTCAGTGTCTTCTAGTAACGTGAATCGCTTATACTGTGAAAGTTGCCACGATAATACCCCACACTTGTCTGATATGCTGAACAAGCACACAGCAAATGTTGCGTGCCAAACCTGTCATATCCCGGTTTATGCCAAAGAGAATCCAACAAAAATGGAGTGGTATTGGTCTGATGCCGGTAAACTGGAAAACGGGCAGCCTTATTCCTTAGAAGATTCTACCGGTGAACATATCTATATGTCCATTAAAGGTTCTTTTGAATGGGCCAGCAATGTTGAGCCGGAATATGTGTGGTTTAACGGAACTGCAGATCACTATCTGATCGGTGATAAGATCGATACGACCAATGGGCCGGTGCAGATCAACCGGTTATTTGGAAGTCACGATGATCCGGGCTCTAAGATCATTCCGGTGAAAGTGCACCGTGGAGATCAGATCTACGACACAGAAAATCTGACATTGATTCAACCTAAACTGTATGCCGAAGCACATGGCGACAGTGCTTTCTGGAAAGATTTTGACTGGAATACGGCTGCTGCGGCAGGTATGAAACAGGTGGGATTACCATATAGCGGTCATTACGACTTCATTCAAACAGAAATGTACTGGCCGATCAATCACATGGTATCGAAAGCGGAAGCTTCGTTACAATGTGCTGATTGTCATACACAAAATGATGGCCGTTTAGCAGAACTGACCGGATTTTACCTGCCGGGACGAGATAATAATGCTACGCTGGACGGACTTGGTAAATGGATGATCATACTGTCATTATTTGGAGTGCTTGCCCATGGTATTTCGCGCATCATCTCCTATTTCCTCATCCAAAAAGATCTAGAAATGAAACACTACCGGGAGTTTGAATAATGGAAAGAATTAAGAAATATAAACGATTTGAACGCTTCTGGCATTGGTCTCAATCTGCGTTGATCTTCTTTCTGGCCTTAACCGGTTTTGAAGTTCATGATTCGATCCATGTTTTTGGATATGAGAAAGCAGTAGAATTTCACAGAATTGCTTCCTACGCTTTTCTGGTACTGATCGTATTTGCCATTTTCTGGCATTTCACTACCGAAGAGTGGAAACAATACATTCCTACCTTCAAAAATATGAAGGCGCAGATCATGTATTACACGATCGGGATCTTCAGAAACGATCCGCACCCAACCCAGAAGGATAAGTGGCAAAAACTAAACCCGTTGCAGATCCTTACCTACCTGGGATTTAAGGTACTAATTGTACCGGTAATGGTGGTTTCCGGCTTGTTATATATGTTCCATAAAACCATAAATACCAACAACATTGTGGTGATCAGTAATTTTGAGCTCGGCACCATCGCTGTGTGGCATACATTCGGAGCATTCATACTTATCGCTTTCATTATCGTTCATGTGTATATGACTACCACCGGAGAACATCCTACAACCAATATTAAAGCCATGCTTACCGGCTACGAGGATGTTGAACACGGAGAAGAAGAAGAGCCAATCAAAGAAGAACAAGGAGTATAAGATGGAACCCAAAAAATATATGAATCCTTATCTCGCCGGGTTGTTTCTGGGCTTTGTGCTCCTGGCAACCATCTACATAACCGGGCGCGGACTCGGAGCCAGTGGCGGGATCAAAAGTATCGCTTTATACGGAGTTGAAAATGTAGCTCCTGAACATTTCGAGAACGTGGAGTACTATCAGGATTACACAAAATCGCACGAAGGAAGCCCTCTTAATTCATGGCTGTTCTACGAGATCGTAGGGGTTGTGATCGGGGCCTTTATCTCCGGTATCATCTCAAATCGTGTTGCACTGAAACTGGAAAAGGGTCCATCCATTACCAATAAGAGTCGTTTGATCTTTGCCGTTTTGGGGGGAATTCTATTCGGATTCGGTTCCCAGCTGGGACGTGGTTGTACCAGCGGTTCTGCGTTAAGTGGGATGGCGGTGATGTCGTTCGGCGGTATAATTACTATGATCGCCATCTTTGGCGGGGCATATATGTTTGCCTACTTCTTCAGAAAACTTTGGCTAAATCAGGAGGCATAACATGGCACCATTAGTACCTTATTTCATTAGCCCCGAATTTAATTTTGTGATCGCTCTTATCGTAGGTATCGGTTTCGGATACGCGCTTGAGCAGGCCGGGTTTTCTTCAACCCGAAAACTGGTAGGATTGTTTTACGGCTACGATTTTACCGTTCTTAAAGTATTCTTTACAGCCGGCGTTACAGCAATGACCGGAGTTCTGGTTCTGGGTCATCTGGGACTGTTAGATCTTAATCTCATTTACATTAATCCTACCTACGTGAATGCAGCAATTGTAGGTGGTATCATAATGGGGGCCGGATTTATAATCGGCGGTTTTTGCCCCGGTACCAGCCTGTGTGCTGCTGCGGTCGGCCGAATTGATGCGTTCGCTTTCATCGTTGGTTCGGTGATCGGGATCTTCATCTTTATGGAAGGATTTGGTGCCTTTGAAGGTCTTTATACCGCCAATTTTATCGGAGCTCCAACCATGGGTGAAATGCTGGGAATGTCGCCTGAGATGTTCGGTATTCTGCTAACACTGGTAGCTGTGATCGCTTTTATCCTGACCGGAAAGCTGGAAGATAAGATCAACGGAAGGGAAACTACGATCAGTAAAGAGCGTAAATTGGTTTACGCCAGCATTACGGTGATACCGGTGGTACTGATCATGTTGATCTGGATCACTCCTTCAAGAAAAGAGATGCTCTGGAATGAAGCTGAAACAGCCGCACAAAGTGCAGATTTTGAAGTGAAGACCATGGATATTGATCAGCTTGCTTTTGAACTGGTTCACCATTCTCACGAATACAACATCATTGATGTACGTGATACCGCAGCATTTAAAACCACCATCCCATCAGCCATCAATGTGCCACTCTGGGAAATGGATAGCCCTGCCTGGACCAGTGTGTACAAACAGCCCTATAAGAAGAATGTATTTGTAGGCGACTTTTCGTTGAATGTAAGAAAAGCTGCAGCCCTTGCACGCTTACTGGGTGATAAAGACCCGATCATTCTGGTTGGAACGGTTCCTGAGTTCAGGGAAGTGATCTTCAATCCGGTCCAACCCGCCGCTGATGCTGACAAGCACGAACTGGATACCTTCCGGTTCCGTGAGGATGCAAAGATCAAACTGATCAGGATGGAAGAGCGTCTCAAAAATTTACGTCAACCGGTGAAGAAAGTGGTAGTGAAGGCAGAAGGGGGATGCGCCTGATCTGATTTTCTGAAAGGTTGGAAGTTGGAAAATAAAAACCCAGGTCATTTGGCCTGGGTTTTTTTGTTTAAAGCCTAAGAGGCAAGCTTGTAAGTAAATTCGTAGGTAGACGTGCCATCACTTCCGTCAGCGGCACGTTCAGTATAACGGGTTTTTAGAATACCGATGGATAACTGAATGATCTCCCATTCAAAATCATCTTCTCCAACGGCAGACCTGTCGAGATAGATCATGGAATGATCATCATTGAACGACCATATACCCTGAATAGAATCGGTATTTCCGGTCGGTAAACCGGTTGCACCAACTTCCGGAAATAAATAGGTGTAATTGCTTTCAGTTAAGGTCAGTTGCATTTGTCCCAGCCCGGGATTGGTGATGGGTTGAGAATTTCCGTCAATGACAGCAATCTGAACCACCCAGGTGCCCTGAATCAGTTCGAGGTCAGTTAGTTCTTCATTTCCGGTACTGCCCTTACAAGCACTTAATAGAAGGAAAATAAAAACAGTGAGGTATAAGGAGTTTTTCATACTATTGGAATCTAATAATGTTGCTTAAATAGTTAGTTTTAATAAGATAGATGTATTAAATTTTAATCCACTTTATATTTGTTTAATAATCTTATCGGACGGTCGATAAAAAGCATAAATAAATAAGAGCTAATTAGGGACATCAAATGGGAGTGTTTAGAAGGATTACTGTTTTAGGGATAGTCTTTTTCGGACTATTGGGTAGCTCTCTGCTTGCCCAGAATTCTGATGACCTATACATTTTCGGGTTTTCTCAGACCATCTATAATAATAAGTTAATTCAGTCTAAAGCCTTCACTAACGATGATAATGGGCTTCCCATCGGACAAGAGCTTACATTTAAGACGAATACTTTCGCACTTCATCAGCTGGATCTTTATTTCAGAAAACCGATCAATGAAAAGACGATTTTCTTCCTGAACCTGGAAGCTTCCGGGTCTTATTCCAGTACGCTGAATTCGGGAAACTTTCAGATCCCGGAAGGTTGGGTGTCCTATCAGTTTACTCCGAACATGACCGGAAAAGTGGGACTGATGATCCCGACATTCAATAACCTGAATGAGATCAAAAACCGATTACCTCTGCTTCCTTATCTCATTCGCCCAACCATTTATGAGGCCTTATTTTACGGGGTGTTCAGTGAAGAGGATTATGTTCCTCAGAGTGCTTATGTACAGTTTTCAGGGTTTAAGTCATTATCCGCAGATATTCAATTCGACTACTCTTTTCATATAGGAAACAGTGAGTCTTCTTATGCGTCGCAGATCGAACCGGGTACAGGGCCAATCAATGTGGAGGAACAGAGCGCGACGATCTACAAAGGGGAAAATCTGACAACTAAGCTATCTTTTGGTGGTAGAACCGGAATTAAGAGTACCCGCGACAATTTTAAAATGGGGGTCTCATTTACTTTCGACCATGACGACAGAAACGAGATCTCCAATGGTTCTTTAGCTCGTTTTCCGGGTATCGACCTTCCTGTGTTTGGAGACGTTCCCCGGTACCGTCTGGGAACCGATCTTTCATTTACCTATAAAAAATTCTATTTCGAGTCAGAATTCATCGGGGTATTCCACGATCATTCAGAAATTCATAAAACAGCTCAGTACAAGAACGCAAGTCTGAATAAGACCTTTTTCTATGGAATGCTCACTTATAACATCAATGAGCAGTTTTACGCATTCTCCGGTTTCAATCAGTTTAAGGATCAGTCGTTCGAATTCTTACTGCCGAATTCTCCCGATGCAAGCGGGGTAAATTATTTAACCGGAGGAGGGGGATGGAAACCCTTCGATGATATTGTTTTAAAATTCCAGTACTCAAAAGTGTTTTTAGGGGATAACCCGCATGCCGAAGTAAACGTGAACTTTATCACAGCAGGTCTTAGCGTAATTTTTTAAAACCGGATGAAAAGAGGTATAGCCACATATTGCTTAATTTTTATCGGCGTACTTACTACGCTATTACCTAATACGGGGAGTGCCCAGGATTCGGATGATCTTTATATCTTTGGTTTTTCTCAAACCATCTTCAATTACAAGAATGTACATTCCTTTACTAAAAGTGGAGATATAACCGGAGTACCGGTAGATTTTACCGCAAATTTTGAATCTAACACGTTTGCGCTCCATCAGCTGGATCTGTTTTTCAGGAAACCGATCAACGAGAAAACTGTTTTTTTCCTGAATCTTTCCGCCACCGGTTCCTATTCCAGTGCATTGAATTTTGGAAATCTCCAGATCCCTGAAGGTTGGGTGTCCTATCAGATCACACCGAATATTATCGGAAAAGTAGGCTTGATGGCTCCTACTTTTAATAATTTGAATGAGATCAAGAACCGGTTGCCATTGCTTCCTTATCTGATCCGCCCCTTGATCTATGAAGCCCTTTTCTATGGAATTTTTTCTGAACAGGATTATCTGCCTCAGAGTGCGTATCTGCAAGTATCAGGAACCAAGCTGCTCACAAGAAATACCATTTTTGATTTTGCTTTCAATATGGGGAACAGTGAGTATTCTTACGCCTCACAAATAGAACCCGGTACAGGACCAATATCCGTTGGGCAGGAAAGTGCCACGATCTATAATGGAGAGAACCTCACCACTCTGTTAAGTTTCGGGGGAAGGGTTGGCCTGAGATCTGTGATCGATACCTATAAATTAGGAGTCTCATTTACACGGGATCATGATAACAGGAATGAAATTACAAACTACTCAGTTGGTAGATTTCCAAATGTGAATCTTCCTGTATTTGGTGATGTACCCAGATACCGGATCGGGGTAGATCTGTCATGGAATTGGGATAAACTAAGTTTTGAGTCGGAGTATATCAGAGTTCTTCATGATCATTCAGAGATCCATGAAACACCGCAGTATCAGAATGTAAATATGAATAAAACATTTTACTACGGCCTTCTAAATTATGATTTCAACAATAAGCATTATGCATTTGTCGGCTTTACCCATTTGAAAGACAATGCGGTGGAGTTTTTAATGCCAAACTCTCCGGATGCGAGTGGTTTTTCGCACCTTTCTTTAGGAACCGGCTGGAAACCCTTTGATGACATCGTTTTAAAACTGCAATATTCTAAAGCGTTTTTGGCGGATAACCCGTATTCGGAAGCCGAGATCGATATGATAACTGCGGGGCTTAGCGTGATATTCTGATATGGTAAGAAGAAGTTTACATATCACCCTTTTATTACTCTCGTTCCTGATAGTTGAGGTAGAGGCAGGTTTATGTCAGACAAACACAGATCTGTACGTCTTTGGCTTTTCTCAAACTATCTTCAATCATAAAGATATCAGCACCTTTACTTATAAAGATCTGGATCTTGGAGTGCCAACAGACCTGTATCAGCCTTTTAAATCAAATTCTTTTGCTCTTCATCAACTGGATCTGTTCTTCAGAAAACCGATCAATGAAAAGACCGTTTTTTTCCTGAATCTTTCCGCTACCGGATCCTATTCAAGTGCGTTAAATTCGGGAAATTTTAAGATCAACGAAGGGTGGGTTTCTTATCAGATCACTCCGAATATTACTGGGAAGGTAGGCCTAATGGTTCCCACCTTTAATAATCTGAATGAGATCAAAAACCGGTTGCCATTGTTTCCATATCTTATCAGACCGGCTGTTTATGAGGCATTGCTTTACGGGATCTTTGATGAACAGGATTACATGCCTCAATCATCCTATATCCAGATAAATGGTGTAAAGAACATCAGCAATTCACTCATTTTGGATTATTCTGTCAATATGGGAAATAGTGAGGCTGATTATGCTTCTGAGATAGAACCCGGTACCGGACCCATTTCTGTAGAACAGGAAAGTGCTACGATCTATAAAGGTGAAAATTTATCGACTTTACTCAGTTATGGTGGCAGGATCGGAGTCCGATCGGCTTACGATTCATTTAAATTTGGAGTATCAGCTACTGCCGACCATGACAACAGAAATGAAATTGATGGGTATTCTATAGGGCGGTATCCGAACGCTCAGATTCCTGTATTTGGTGATGTACCCCGATACAGATTAGGTTCAGACTTCTCCTTTGGAGTAAAGAAACTTCAATTCGAGTCCGAACTGGTTTTAATTTTACATGATCATAGTGAGATTCATACCACCCCTCAGTATAAAAATGCAAACTTAAACAAGTTGTTTGCCTATGCGCTGAGTACCTACAACATTTCTGAGCGGTATTACATATTTGGTGGAGTGAACTTTATCAATGATCAGTCCTATGAATTTCTGATCGAAAACTCACCCGATAAAGCCGGACTGACTTATCTTACGGCAGGTGCAGGCTGGAAACCATTCGAAGATATTGTATTCAAATTTCAATACTCGGATGTAAGTATTGGGGAGAATACCCATCTGGATATCAATGTTAATTTTTTAACAGCGGGGCTCAGCGTGATATTCTGATGAAAATGATCGTTACCTCCATAGTATTCTTTATGGGCCTGTTCTTTAACAGCGACCCGGCTCCATTGCAGGAAAATGTTGCGGTCATTGTTTCTAACGACGTAAATGTAGAGACGATCAATCGTGTTGACCTGTTAGAGATCTACACCATGCGTCGCCTGTACTGGAACGACGGTTCTCGTATATACGTAGCTGATTATAAAGGCTCCAGCGAGATCAGATCTACCTTCTATAATTTTATTCAGATCAGAGTAAATGCCATCAAGAAGATCTAGTTAAAAGAGCAGTTTACGGGTCGTTCGTTACCGCCCCGAATCGTGGATGATGTAGACGAAATGCTGAAATATGTGGATGAGAACCCCGGCATGATCGGATATGTACCGGAAAGTATGGTAAACGAAAACGTGAAGATCTTAATTACTATACCTTATGAATAGTACGTTCTTCACACGGACCCCATTAAGGAAGCAGTTAACCATTTTCCTTTCTCTCATTGTGGTTGTTGCCGTACTTATTTTCGCTTTCTTCTTCATTCGAATGCAGAGAAATATCATCTCTACCGAGTATAATAATTCGTCTCAGTCCCAGCTTGAAGCCGTACGTCTGGGTATAGAGATCGGTATGAACGAGGATGATTACAGCAGTATCAGAACTGTGCTCGACTGGGCCAAGAAAAATCAGAACCTGCGATTCATCATTGTGACAGATGATATGGGAGATATCATTGCCTCGCATCCGATTGAGCCTACACTCACCTTAAATGAGATCGAAGATCTGCCCACAGAAATTCTGGATGCCGACGACATCTTTGTGAAAAAGGGAGAGTGGTATTCTGAAGCCACAGGGTACGGGGGCATCTATATGGGATTTGGTACCTCCTATCTGAGGAACATTGAAAAAGGGATGTTCAACAGTCTGTTCAGTATCATTGTGCTCATTGTGATGAGTACCACACTGGCTTCACTGATCCTCGCCAGAAATATTACGCGTCCTCTGGAGAAACTGGAAGAGGTAACGGAAAAGATCTCGAACAATGAATTGGATCAACGTGTGGACGAAACGCAGGGATCTCCGGAACTGAAAGTGGTGGCGTCTTCTTTCAACTCCATGCTCGACCGGCTCATCGAATCACAAAATAAACGGGTGGAGGAGATGAAGTCCTTCAACCAGTCGCTGGAAGAGAGGAATAATAAATTAAGTGATGCTTATGATACCCTAGAGGAACAAAGAGATATCATCACCGAAGAAAAAGACCGTACCGAAAAAGCCCTTGAAGAGCTGAAGCAGACTCAGGTTCAGTTGGTACAATCCGAGAAGATGGCATCGTTGGGACAGCTGGTAGCAGGGGTAGCGCATGAGATCAATACTCCGGCCGGAGCCATTCAGAGCGCCATTAACGAAGTGAAAGGCGATTATTTGAATATCCTGAATTCACTGGTGTTGATCACTGACCGATTACCGATCGAATACCGGGACCTGTATTTATTTGCATGTAAACACATTATTGCTGCAAATAAAGACTATTCCACCATGCAGAAAAGATCACATGCCAGACAGATCCAGAAATTACTGGATGAACATGACATCAAAGAAGCCCGTTACTATTCTAAGATCTTGGCACAAATTGGGTTTATAGGTGAGGATATTAAGGAATTTATGCCTCTGTTTAAGTGTGAAGAGGCTAAGTTGATCGCAGACTCCTTCCACTTGTTGGGAATGAGCCAGTTACATGTTCGGGATATTACCATTGCTATTCAGCGAATTACTCACCTTATTAAAGCATTGAGGAGTTACTCGCACGTGGATACAGATAAAGTGAGTGAGACCTCTCTGGAAGAAGATTTGAATAATACCCTTATCATCTTCCATAATAAGATCAAACGAGCGATCATCGTTGAAAAGGAATTTGAAGAATTACCCAAAGTAAAATGTTATCCTGATAAACTGAATCAGGTATGGACCAATCTGATCCATAATTCAATTCAGGCGATGGCAGGATCCGGAAAGATCGTATTGAGACTTAAAAAAGTTGATAAGGAAACGGTTTGTGTAGAAGTAGAGGATAACGGCCCGGGTATTCCTGAAGATTTACAGGAGAGAATTTTCGAACCTTACTTTACGACAAGAGAAAAAGGTGAAGGAACAGGATTAGGGCTCAGTATCTCAAGACAGATCATACAAGAACATAATGGTACCATAGAGTTGGAATCAGAACCAGGAAAAACTTGTTTCAAAGTTTATTTGCCGATTCTGATCGACTTTAAAGATAAAACAGACGCGCAATTTGCAGTTGAAGAAGAAATAGGATGACTAGAAAACCAGTAATATTATGTGTGGATGATGAGGAAATGATCCTCAATTCACTGAACAAGCAATTACTCAGACGATTCGGGGATCAGTTTGATTTTGAGTTCTGCGAGAGTGCCGAGGAAGGACTGGAGGTGATGGAACAGCTCCGGTTCGACGGTCATACCATTGTCATGGTAATATCAGATCAGATCATGCCGGGAATGGCCGGTGATAAATTCCTGATCAAAGTTCACGAGTTATGTCCCCGCTCCATTAAAATACTATTGACAGGGCAGGCAGCGATCGAAAGCGCCATCAGTGCGATCAACAAAGCTGATCTGTATCGGTACATTACGAAACCGTGGGATGAGAACGATTTCCTGATGACAGTAGAGCGTGGTATCCAGCAATATTTCCTTCAAAATGAAAAGATCGTGCTGCTGGCTGAGGTTCACCATCGTGTTAAGAATAATCTGGCCATCATCTCCGGCCTGTTACAGCTTCAAAGTGCTGCGGTAGAGGACAAAGATGCCAAAGTTTATCTGGAACAAAGTGTGAACAGGATCTTATCTATTGCAAAGATCCACGAACTTATTTACGAATCAGAAGACCTTTCTTTCGTAAATGTGAAAGAATATCTGGAACGATTGATCCCCGCTATTGTGAGGACTTTCTCTTCGGATGAAAAACAGGTGGACCTGAAGCTGGATCTGGAAGATGTTCGCCTGGGTGTGAATCAATTGGTGCCAATCGGACTGCTGTTTAATGAGTTGATCACCAATTCGATGAAACATGCTTTCAAGGATAAAGAGGATGGAAAGATCACCATATCACTTAGATCGGAGAATTCTCACGTAAAATTTAGTTACCATGATAATGGCTCCGGATTTGCCGAGGGTCATACCTTCGAAAACACCAGAAACCTTGGGATCACCCTCATCAATCTGCAACTTAAGCAGCTGGAAGCCGAATACACGACCGATGTGGACGGCAAATTCTCACTTGAATTCTCATTTCTGAATTCTCTGACTAAGAGCCGGACATTCAGAGTGAAATAAGTTGTTACAGAAACCGGAGGCTTTATCAATTAATAGCCTCCCTGCTTATATTCACCCACTTCAAAACCTCGATATCGATCTGATATTCCGGGGTTATGGTATAATTACAATCAGAATTATTAAAAAAGTATATGAATAAGTTTTTTACGCTATTCATCGTACTGGTTTTTCTAAGTGCATGCTCCATGAAAACCGGAGAAACACTTACGGTTATGGAAAAACCGGTGGGTGAGGCGCCTATTGTTACCACTCTGTCTTTACAATCTGTATCCAATGACCGGGTTCCGGTAGAAGTAAATCCGGGGATCTTTATGCAGGATACGGTGATCTTTCGGTTACCCCGTGTAGTTCAGGGTACTTACGATATCAGTAACTTCGGAACCTTTGTCGATAGCCTGAAGGCCATCAGTTTTGATGGCGAAAAGATGCCTGCCGAAATGATCGACGAAAACTCATGGATGATCACCAACGCTACTTCGCTGGATAAGATCACCTATTATGTGAATGATACTTTCGATATCGAACAAACCGATAAAGAAACCCCATTCTCTCCATCCGGTACAAATATTTCGGATCATAACTTTGTATTGAATCTTCACGGTTTTGTTGGGTATTTCGAGGATATGGAAGATCATGAGTATACCATCTCCATCACTGCTCCGGCATCCATGAAGAAATCTTCCGCATTGCCGGTCATCAAAACTTCGTTTACAAAAGACAGTTCGTTAGTAACCGATCCCTATTTTGCGAGCCGTTATTTTGATGTGACTGATAATCCCATGATGTACGGTGATCTTACCGTTGAGGAATTCAAAGTGGGTGGTATCGAGATCGTATTGAGTGTTTATTCTCCCAATGGCAGCCACACTGCTGCAGAACTGAAAGATAATCTGGCTACCATGATGGATGCTCAGAAAAATTACCTGGGCGAATTGAACAGTACTCCCCGATATGATGTATTCCTGTATCTTTCATCCGGTCAGGAAGGTCAGCCCGGTGGATTCGGGGCACTTGAGCACCACACTTCAACTGTTGCCGTTGCTCCCGAATGGTATAATGTACAGGCGATGAATGGCTTTATGACAGATGTGGTATCCCACGAGTTTTTCCACATCGTTACACCGTTAACGGTTCATTCCGAAGACGTGCATTATTTCGATTATAACGACCCGACCTTCTCAAAGCATCTATGGATGTACGAAGGGGTGACCGAGTACTTTGCAAGCCATTTTCAGGTGTATGAAGGGCTTCAGACCCGGGAAGAGTTCTACAACAAGATCATGGATAAGATTTCCACTTCCTTATCGCTGAATGATACAATGAGCTTCACTGAAATGAGTGAGCATGTGATCGATGAGCCGTACGCTTCCAACTATTACAATGTGTACATGAAAGGCGCCCTGATCGGCATGAGTCTCGATATCCTGCTCAGAGAGCAAAGCAATGGCTCAGAAAGTATGCTTTCACTCATGAAAGATCTGTCAGCCAAATATGGGATAGATAAACCTTTCGAGGACGATAATCTGATCAATGAGATCACAGAAATGACCTATCCTGAGATCGGTGAATTTCTGAGAACCCACGTTGAAGGAACCACTCCGATCGATTATGCAGCATTGTTCTCCAAAGTGGGACTTGAATTCACAGAAGATGAAGTACAGACCGGATTCTTCCTGAATGGTCAGGTACCGTTTGTAGATGTAACGGACGACGGAGCTATCTTTTTCCGGAATATGGACCTCCATTCATCGCTGGACAGTCTAGGAGTTTTACCGGGCGATGTGCTCGTATCTGTAGACAGTACGGAGTATAATCTGGATAACATCAGAAACCTGATCTTCGGCTCCATGCAATGGACTCCAGAAACGGAGATCACTATGGTGGTAGACAGGGATGGGGAAGAGATCGAACTCTCCGGTGTGGTAGGAGTGCCAATGGCACCGAGACAACGAATAGTGGAAGTTGAAGAACCAACTGAGGAACAGCTTCAACTAAGAAATTACTGGTTGGGCAAAAACGAATGATCGTTCTAACCAAAATTGCTTAAACAAAAAAAAAGCTCCAGTATTTGGAGCTTTTTTTATAAGGAATAAAAACTAGTCGATTATTCAGCGTTTTTCTTAGCCTGAATTTCAAGACGGATATCCTGAGCTAATTTTTTAAGATCCTGAAGACCTTTTCTTGCTCTGGTACCAGCTGCTTTGTTTCCTTTGTCATAGAATTTTTCCATTTCTGCAGAAACGCTGTCAACTAGTTCTTTTAATTCACTTACTCTACTCATTATAACTCCGTTAGGTTTTATGTTTAGATATAGTTCAAATTTCTGAAACTGCGTTGAAGCTATTGATTCGAAGGATGTGAGTCAAATTAAAAAGTGCCAAAAACGGCCATTAAACAAAGTTTTTTTCTAAAAAAAGGGCTTTTCTGAAATTTCAGGAAAAATACAAGTACAGTTTTTTTAAAAATATTAAGCCGATAATTCGACTTACTGCTTTTTTAATGCTTTTGATGTAAAACTGAAAGGCAAAAGATCCGCCGATAAATGCACCGATTCTGTCTCATTTGGATGAAATAATTCGATGCTGTGAAGTGGCATATGTTCTGTGATCACCTGCCGGCAGGCCCCACACGGGCTACTGAAGGAACCGGTTCTTGTATGTACAGACATTTTAATGAATTCACGTTCACCGGCTGAAATTGCTTTAGCTATGGCTACCCGTTCGGCACATAATCCCATGGTCCAGGCACTTACTTCAATATTAACTCCTTCCACGGTTCCGCTTTTGGTGGTGAGGATGCAGGAAACCTGAAAATCGGAGTGCGGGGTCACGGCTTTATCCAGCAACAATGCCAGTCGCTCCGGATTTGATTCATCTGCCCTGAACGGATTGAAATAGGTTCCCTCAGGAGGAGTATCCTGTTGATTCAGGATGAGATCAAATTCTTTTAGCCAGAAATCCAGATGCTCTAAGTCCGAATCGGGAGCATATACTTCAACCGGTTGTTCTCCTTCACTTAAACAAATACAGCATGCAGCCTGTAAGGCCGGTATCGTGGTAGGAAAGGAAATACTTTCGATCCGAACTCCGGCAAATAAGGTGCCTCCCGAGCCTTTTACCACACAGGCTTTGGGAGTTGCAGAATAAGGGGTGTAAGCGTTGTCTGTTAAATTCTTCCAGGTCATCATGGTGTAATTAAGGCAGAAAAAGCGGCATCGGCAACCGCTGCTCTGATTTTGCTGATCGTTTTCCCGAAGGAACGGTAGGGATAGGTTCGGTTCGTAAGTAAAATGATGGCAACATTCTTCTCCCGATCGATCCAGAAACTGGTTCCGGTAAAACCGGTATGGCCGAAAGTATCCTCCGATGATAAACTACCCGCGGTTGTGAAACCATTCCTGCTACGCCGGTCAAAGCCGTAACCACGTCCGCTTTGCTCCGACTGCATGGCCGTAAATGTCTCAACTACTACCGGATCCAGAAACTGCTGACCATTGTAATACCCGCCATTCATAAGCAGGATACAGTATTTAGCCAGATCGTTTGCCGAGGAGAACAAACCGGCGTGTCCGGCCACCCCATCCAGATACCAGGCTCGTTCGTCGTGTACTTCGGCCTGAATGAGTTTGTGCCGGAAAACGGTATCCCGTTCAGTCGGGGGGATGCGATATGTATACCCAACGTTTAGTGTTTTTGGGTTGAAGAACGTACTGTTCATTCCCATAGGGAAGTAGAAATATCGACGCATGTAGATATCGATCGGTAATGCAGTGATCCGGGACACGATCTCCGCCAACAGGATCATCCCGAGATCACTATATACATATCTGTCACCCGGTTCATAGATCAATGGCTCATTTCTGATGGCATTCAGGATGTCCTCCCGTTGTTGGAGGCTGTCCACATACACACGGAATGCCGGTAAACCTGATTCGTGAAGCAACAAATGGCGAATAGTGATGTGTTTCTTTGATTCAGTATCAAATTCGGGGACCCATTGTCGTACCTCTGCATCAAGATCCAGCTTGCCCTCGCTAACTAATTTCATGGCAGCAGTAGTGGTGGATACGATCTTGGTGATGGATGCCATATCGAATACATCGTTGGTTTTCATTTTACGGCGCTTATCATAAGTATGAAAACCGACTGCCTGCTGGTAGATGACAGAACCGTCTTTGATCACGGTGGCCACCGCTCCCGGAAACACGGAATCCCTGACAGCCTGTTCCAGAATGGAAGCGATCCCGGCAAAGGTAGAATCCTCTGTACTCGGGCGATAGCCGGCTTCCGCCATTTCAGGGGTAAAGACACCCATCAAACACACATAAAGTAAAACAGATCGCAGGTGAAATTTCATGGGTACAGGACGATCATTCAACGGGTATCAATCTCATGGTCTGTACATCCGACCTGTCGATCAGGGATTCATCCTGATAGAACACCCGGTATTGTCCGTTCAGCCACAATTCACTCTGATCCCCGAAGTGTGTACTTAACGGGTTTCCGGATTGACCGGTTGGGATCACAGAGAGCGTTTTTGAAAGATCCGAGAGATCCACAATTCGGCGTACCGAAGGTCCAAGTACCATTTTAAAAGGCTCCGACCAGCTGTACTGACCATTATTTACGCTCATACCGTGACCAACCACGGGATAAGGTCCTTTACTTAATACATTCTTTACGATCAGTTTTAAAGCGGCAGGGGCATTGGAATCTGCGGCAGCCTGACTGAATAATGGCGGCTCGAAGGTAATGGTATGCAGGTTGTCCCAGCGCCATTCAAAAGGTTCAGAACCCAGTGAATCGCTCAGGAAGTAAATAGCATCCTGCATACTTTTAAGAATGATATCCTGCCGGGTCTCGATCTCGGGAGTATGCACATTGTCAAAGAAGGAACTACTGTCGTTGATCATTTCCGTCATGATACGAACCGGGATCAGTTCCAGTGATTTAAAACTCTCATAGGCTTCATCCCCGATCTCATCCTTAAACGTATTTTCCGTGAGTTTCAGGAAGAAAGAATCAAAAATGGAAGCCGCCGTTGAACTCTGAGAATACATGTAATCCCAGTTCTCCAGATAATCCACCGCCAGTGAAAAATCGTATTCCTGCTGATTTTTGATCACATCCAGAATGGTAGGGGTGAGTCGGGCCGCAAACGCTGAATAAGGGTCGTTCTGCATGGCCTTGAAATCATCGATGGTGAGCGTTTCCTTGGTGCTTAGCGTAGCTTCAATACGCTCGATTCGGGATGAAGGCTCCCAGAAGGTAGCAATATAATGCGGATAATTACCGGTGGTGAGTTTGTTATTCGCATTGGCGATCCAGCCCTTCTCCGGATTCACAATATGAGGCATTTCTTCCCGGGGGATGAATCCCTGCCAGTCATCATCGGGTTCCCAGCCACGACGAAGGGTTACTTTATCTCCTTTCCGGATGGGAAGTCTGGCGGTCGAATACATGGCGATATTTCCCTCTCGATCCCCGTACATGAAATTCTGTCCCGGAACGCCAAAATGTTGCAGCGCATCTTTAAAATCCTGAAAGGTATTCGCCCAGTTGATCTCATACATGGTTCTGAATTCATTGGTCACTTCGTAACCCGTCCACTGCATGGAGATCACATGACCATCAACTACCGCTTGATTCGGGTAGATATCGGAGATCACCGGACCGTGTTTGGTATAGCGTATCTCAACCACTTCGTCATCATTGTCTTTTACTTTGATGATCTCCCGCTTTTTCTCGAACTGCTCATAGGCGACCTGACCCATATTTACCGAATCGACCACGTAACGACCCAGATCTTCAGGATCTATTTTTTCAAGGAAGAAATCGGTGTCATCGGCCATAATGTTGGTGAATGACCACGCCATTTCATCATTCTGTCCGAGTACCACACCGGGAATTCCGGCGATAGTTACACCACTCACATTCTTATTATTCAGATTCAGATGTACTTCGTACCATTTACCCGGCATATCGAGTCCCAGATGCGGATCTCCGGCCAGCAGGGGATATCCGGTATTGGTTTTGGAGGCATTCACCACCCAGGCGTTACTTCCTACGTGCGAGCCTTCCATGTTCAGGATCGCCCGAAGATCCGTTTCCTGTTTCAACATGGGGAGGAGCGCTTCGGAGGTAAGATCGATGGACTCATCATCATCCAGCGTGGTAGGATAGCTGTCGGCCCAGCCCAACTGTAATTGATCGAATTGTTCTGCGGGTAGTTTGTTTTTCAGATAATTATAGGTGACCTCGCTCCACCAGCTCAGATTCAGTTCCCAGCCCATCATCCGGATGATGGCAATGGTTCGGGTGGGATTCCAGCGAATGGGTTCGATGCCGGTCAGTGCGAATTCTACCGGTAATCGATTGCTGTTTTCATCAATAAAAGCATTTACACCATCGGAATAAGCCTGCAGTACCGCACGGTCATGATCGGAGAGGGCTTCCTGTTCGATCTTCTCCGCCATCTTCCAGAATCCCAGTGTACGTTGATATTTGTCGTAGTCGATGAGATCGGGACCAAAGAATTCTGCAAAACGACCTTCCGCGGCGATCTGACTCAGGGTCATTTGCCACAGTCGATCCTGAGCGTGAACATAGCCCACCGCTTTGTAAAGATCGGTCTCATTTTGTGCGTAGATATGCGGAACACCGAATTCATCCCAGTGAATATCCACGGGTTGCTGCAGACCGGGAAGTTCCAGTTCGGCCTCGTAATCGGGCATAGGTTTGTAGAACGTCCAGTAAACCGCCAGTGAGACAAATCCGATAAACAGGATGAGGAAAAACAGTGAAATTCGAATAAAGGTATTCATACTAAATAAGGTGCCGGAATTAATAATGAACCAAGAATAACCACATTGCCGCAAATGCACAAAGACTTAGTTTGTGAATGGAAATATTCAATATTCAACAAGGAACATTCAATATTCAATTATGAACTAGGAATAGGGGCGTCGGTAAGGAAAAGAAAGTCCTCATTTGATGGAGGTGCCGGAATGAGCGGTGCGAATGCAGGCGGAGGATGTTGGTTGTGTTCAATTGAGAATGATCAATTAGGAATAGTGAATCAGGAATACTATTACCAGCATCGTTCCACTCAAAACTCAAAACTCATCACTCAAAACTCAAAACTCATCACTCAAAACTTCACTTCCATTCACGAGGAGTGGATACGACGAAGTGATCTCAGGGTCTTGGATATGCATTGAAATACTGAGACTGCTTCGCTCCGCTCGCAGATGGATCGCAGATGTTGTCAACATGCAACATTCAACAAGGAACATTCAATATTCAATTAGGAATTAGGAATAGGGGCGTCGGTAAAGAAAAGAAAGTCCTCCTTTGAAGGAGGTGCCGGAGTGAGCGGAGCGAATGCAGGCGGAGGATGTTGGTTGTGTTCAATCAGCTACCGGTTTTACCTTTCTTCCGGAGCTGAAATGAAAGCAGAATCCGCTCTTGTTTGATATACAGATTTTCCTTTTTTTATGTAACCGCTTACATCGGCTCTGTGGTATCAGGAAAGGGCTTTTCGGGTAGGCAGTCAACTCAAACAAAAAACAATATTATTTATGAAGAAGGCTACGAGTTTATTACTCGCATTATTCCTAATGCTGGGTATAAGTGAAGGCGTGAACGCGCAGGTGACTATTGCAAGTGATGATGGTTCTCAAACCCCTTATAATGATGGTTGGAGTAATACAGACAATGGAGGATCAGGTTTTGATGCTTGGTCAATTTCATATGGTGCGAATACTGGTACATTTATCGGAGATCCAAGTAACGATGGAATGGATTCATTAGAAGTAATGGGGGCCTCTGCTTTTGGTATGTATGCTAATGGGACAGAATACCTAAATGCTGACAGAATATTTCAAGTCGGGCTTCAGGTTGGAGATACATTAACCTTCTATTGGGCTATTAACTGGGATGCAAACCCTTACTCTGGTAGTTCTGGTGGTAGTAAGGGTTTCGATTTAAAGGACGGAAGTACTACCGTTATTAATGTCAATAATGGAGGATCTTCAACAATTACATATACAGGAGGTACAGTTTCTACCGATTACGGTACAGATCCAATGTTCGTTACTTTAGTTCGAGCAAGTAGCTCGGAATATTCTCTTAGTATAACAAAAAGAGATGGTAGTGGTACATTTACTGGCACTGTATCCAGTACGGACGAAATTGATCGAATTGGATTTTACATAGGCAATCAGGGTGATGGCAATAGTAATAGAAATATGTATGTGAATAATTTTGTTATTAAACGAGCATCAAGTGTAAACATAACTGGTTCTGCAGGCTACCGTCTTCTGTCTGCACCGACTACTCCAACCTTGAGTACCCTGTTAGATCCGGTTTGGACACAGGCAACAACCGGCGCTGATACCGATCAAGGCGATCCAAATGTGTTTACGTGGCCAACTGCTGCCACTGACGGCTCCGATTCAAACTGGAATGGTGTAACTGATTTAACAGCTACTCTGAGTGCTGGTTCGGGAGTACTGGTGTATGTATTTGATGACACCGACTACAATGGAAGTGGTGGAGATCTTCCGGTTACTTTGAGTGTGACCGGTACCGAAAACGGTGATGTGACCGGGTTAACCGTTAATTCAAATGCTGACGGCTGGACACTGGTTGGTAACCCGTTTGCATCAACCATCGACTTTGATCTTATCTCAAAAACAGATCTTACCAATGTAGCTTATGTTTGGGATCCGGCAACTTCTGCATGGAAAACCTACGAGACTTCAGGTCAAACAGGAGATCTCACAGATGGATTAATTACTCCATTTCAGGGATTCTTTATTCAAACAGCTTCTTCCATCTCATCAACTCCTGATATTGATATCGAATCTGATGATAAATCATCGGGTGGTACATTCTACGGAAAAGAAGTGGCAGAAGAGTTGAATGTTATCCGTCTGCAATTAGATGGTGCCGGAGTGACCAACTCTATGTGGATGCAGTTCTCTGAAGAGGGTTCTTTCGAATCTAAAGTGATGGGAGACGCTCTTGAACTGGAACCATTAGCTTTCAAATTTGCTAAACTGTCTGCTTCTAAAGCCGGTGAATTGATGGATATCGCCCACTTACCACTGAACGAGTCTTTCAATCTTCCACTGGATGTAAGTTCTACTGAATCCGGTGAATTTACTCTTAAAGCTACGGACTTCACTCTTCCGGCAGGAATGAGCGTGGTATTCCACGACTACCAGACCGGATTCGAGCAGGAGATCACCGAAGATTTCGAATATAAATTTGAACTGGGCAGTGAAGTAGCGGCAAAAGCAGTTAAACCCGGTAATCTGGTAGCCGGACCGTTGATGGCAAAAAGCAGCGGCAGTGACCGTTTTGGTATCGCGATCCAGCCAACCGGAACCAGCACAGAAAACGCCGATGCACCGGCTGAATTTGCTTTGGAGCAGAACTACCCGAACCCGTTCAACCCAAGCACGACGATTCAGTACAGTGTGGCGGAACCGGGTCAGGTGAGCCTGAGCGTGTACAACCTGATGGGTCAACGCGTAGCGGAGCTGGTAAACGAGACCAAGAGCGCAGGCACATTTAACGTGAGCTGGAATGCAAGCAATGCGGCAAGTGGCATGTACTACTACCGACTGGTAGCCGGTGGTAAGACCATCACCCGTAAAATGACATTAATCAAGTAATTCTCAATTATACATCATGAAAGCACGATTTTTATTTACACTTACTGCGATAGTATTGTTTGCAACAGAACTGGTAATGGCGCAGCCGGGTTT